>Ga0214543_1001738_pt1 | contig 42622 bp, 45 predicted proteins | sample CNSS2metaG_FD_160094 | JGI IMG/M metagenome (GOLD analysis project Ga0214543, IMG submission 160094) | Root nodule microbial communities from cowpea collected in UCLA plant growth center, Los Angeles, California, USA - CNSS2 | ecosystem: Host-associated > Plants > Roots > Nodule | place: USA...
ATCAATGTAAAGTCTCAATTAATTTGTTGGCGTTCTCACTTTTAACCAAAGTACAGTCTCAATTAAAAGTGAGAACTTTTAGATTATCCATAGTAAATTCAACCAAAGTACAGTCTCAATCAAATTTCACTATGCCTAATCATGTCTATTCTTTTATCTCCTCACCAAATAAAAAGCTTAATTAATCAAAGTAAAGTCTCAATTATTGGTAAAAACTCATTTAATCACATGAAAGTTTCTAAATAAAATCAAAGTAAAGTCTCAATTCAATTTAAAAACCCTTGGACTCATATGACCAACATACATATAGATTTAAAATCATTACTTTTTACGTGATTTAAAGATAAAAGACATAGATGAATGAAAACCTCAACAATAATAAAAAGAACAAAGAAATTAATTGATCTAACCTCAGAATCCAATTAAGAAATTACAATGAAATCAACCCAAGAAGTTTAGAACTCCATGAATGTAAAATAAAAATAGAAGAATGGAGAGAGAGAAAGGAAACGAAATTAGGCCCCCCTAATGGTTTCAAAACTCCGAAGTCCCGAGCTTGTCTTTCTGCTTCTCCCTTGATCTCTTTATATAGGATTTGGACTGGGCTTTTCGGTTGCTAAAACCTCTCAAATATCTTTTAAAATAAAGATAAAGATAAATATTCAAAGATATTTGGAGAGATCTAAACTATTTGACAAATATAGTTTGGTTAATAATTTATGATATAATTAAATAAATAAATTATTTAAAGATATCTAATAAATTATTAACAAATAATATTTGCATTAATTTTCTCAATAAGTCAATTTTAATCCTGTAGTCCAAATTTGTAGAGACATCCAAAAATATCAATATTTGCAATTAAACCCTTTTTGTTTGACCAGTCTTTGACCATATTTGAATATTTGACCAGAGTTGACTGTTTGATCAGGTTTGACCAATTTGACTGTGCAATAGCAAACTGACACATGGCAACTCCTTCTCTCACCAGAATTAGGGTTTCACTCTCACACTCTTCTCCAACAAAGCTGCTACGTGATGATGGCTGCGACTGCCGTTTTCCGGCGACGAAGGCGCGGTGGTGGAAGCGCAGATCTGTGTTGAAGAATGCAGTGCAGATGTGGTGCTGGTCCAGGTGCGTGAAGCTTCCATGGTTTGTGCGCGTCTCCTCTCCTATGGCTCACGGTGGCTCGAATTCAACGCTACAGTGGTTCGTGTGGAGATAGAGAAGCATGGTGGTGATGGTTCTGGCTTACGGTGTGCGAGAGGTTCTGGTGCTGTTGCGGTGCTGCAGGCGTGGTGGTGATAGTTGTGCGCTTGTTGTTGTACGCGTTGCTGCAGCTCCGTTGTTAATGGTGGTGGTGGCAACGTGAAGAGGATGGTTGTTGTGGAGGTGGTCCAAGGTTGAGCTGCTGGTGCGTGAAGCTCACGGTGGTGGAACTGCGCGATGGTGTAGAATGTTTCAATGGATGCATATTCGAATCAGGCTCGCAGGTGCGGTGGTGTTGCGGTGGCTCTTCAGCGACGGCGAGGTGCAAGGATTCACGGTGATGCAGTCTGGTTCGTGGCCAGCATGGTGTTGCTCGTGGTGGATGGTGGTGGCGGAGCAATGGCTGCCAGCTTCAATGGATGACGGTGGTAGCCATGCTGCAAGAGGAGAAATTAGGGTTTCTCATGGGAGAGATGGAAGATGATGACGTGGCACCATTTGATTGGCCGAATTTTGAGTTGTTGGATCATGACACATGTCAATATGTGGTTGGACAGATTTGAAAGTTAGGGATTGCCACATGGTATGATCTGAGTGAGTTGGGTTTAAGTAGTAGGAGGGGTGTAAATAGACATATTATAGGGTGCAAAATATGTTTTTGGTGAGATCCATTTAGAAAGAGGGAAGTGTATAAGTAAAAACTGGGGTGCATAAGTGATTTTTCCAGAACTTGCTAATTTCAACCTTATTAAAAGGTGTTTTGTAATTTCAATCAATTTATTTTCCCACCTTTAAATAAGCTTAATCTTAACTTCAGTTGCATCAACAAATGTTAAAATATCCAAAAATAATTTATGCAGCTAAAAATAACTTTTTAAGACATTTTTATCATACAAGCTCAAACAACCTAATTATTAGAATTATCAATTAAGTCACTCTTTAACCACATAAGTTCAATTAAATACCCAAAATTAAATACTGAATGAGGGCAAAAATACGCACTCATCACTTCTGTTCCGTATACCAAACTAAAAGGGGATTCGTTGGTGGCAGATTGCAGAGTGCATCTATATGCCCACAACACCTCAAATAATTCTTTTGGCCACTTCCGTTTTTCTCCATCTAGCCTTTTTCGTAATTCGACCAGTATTACCTTGTTGGCGAGCTCTGCTTGTCCATTGGTTTGCGGATTTTCCACTAAACTAGTAATATGCTTGATTCCTAGGCTAGTATATAACTTTGCTAATTCCTTGTTTATGAATTGTCGTCCATTATCGATTATGATTGTGTGTGGCACTCCGTATCGACATATTATGTTTTTCCAAATGAAATTTTGAATTTATTGCACCGTGATGGTGGCCAGTGGCTGGGCCTCGATCCATTTTGTAAAATAGTCAATCCCTATAATTAGGAACTTGACTTGCCCTTTCCCAAGAGGGAACAACCCTAAGGTATTCATCCCCCACTTTGCAAATGGTCATGAGGAGAGTATGGAATGCAGTTCCTCCTATTTTGGTGAATAAGATTGTCGTGCTTTTGGCACGACAAACATTTCTTGACAAAGGTATGACAATTTGCCTCCATGGTTGGCCAAAAGTATTCGCCCATTAAGATTCTTGCCGCCATGGTCTGTGATCTAGAATGATAGTCGCATATTCCTTCATGAATCTCTTTTATAACATATTGTGTTTATTCCTTTGTGACACACTTTAGCAAAGGCTGACCATACCCGCGTTTGTATAGGTCATCTCCAATTAGCGTGTAACGCGCTATTTTTGACATCCATCTTTTGTCCATATTATTGGGGGGGGGGTTGTCGGTTTTCAGATAGTATATGTGTGGTGACATCCAATTGTCATTGTTGGTGTGTAAGTTTAGATAGGTATTAGCTATTGAGGGTGCCATTAGTGTTTGATGCAGTAAAGACTTGTATTTCTCCTTTTTTCTAGTACTTGCTAGTTTTGATAAAGTTTTTACCCGCATGTTGTCCCCTCTAGGTATGTGTTGTATGGTGATCTCATCAAAGCTGGAGTTCATGACGTCTCGAACCAAGTGATAGTACTGAAGGAGCATTGGGTTCTTTATTTGGTATTCATCATTGAGATGTCCCATAGTGAGTTTGGAGTCAATTTTGCATGCTAGTCGACGAACTTCTACTTTTCGTGTTGGCAATAGTCCAACTAGGATAGTTTCGTATTCGGCCTGCTTGTTAGACGTCTTGAAAGTGAAACACATGGATTTTTCAATGAGGATCTGGTTTAGGTCTTCTAGCTGCGTCGGCTCCCTTTTAGTTAGAGGATCCGTTAACATACAAGATCCATAGGTCCTCATCTGGTGCGTGTTATAGGTCGTTAACAAAATCGAACAAGCATTGATCTTTGATGGATTTGTGTGGTTCATAACATATATGAAACTTTGAGAGTTCTATGGACCAGGACGACATTCATCCTGCTAGATCACGCTTTTGAGGGATCTATTGTATTGGGTAGTTAGTTTTGATGATGAACAGATGGTTTTGGAAGTAGGGTCCGAGTCTTCTTACATCGTTAACTAAGGATAGGGTTAGCTTTTCCACCATCTGATATCTGTTTTTGGGGTCTTGCAAACTTCTGCTAACAAAGTATATCGGTTATTGGGTTCCTTCGAATTATTGCACCAACGTGGCACTAACCATTATTGCAGTGATGTATACCAGTAGTGTGAGGTTAGGATCGGGCTTTCGGAGGATAGGGGGACACTAGAATTTTCTTCAAATCTTGAAACATTCGCTCACATTCCTCCCCCCATGAGAACTTGGTGGATTTTCGTAGGAGATTGATGATGAGGCATGTCTTATCTGCCAACTTGGGCATGAATCTTGATATAGCCACAAGTTGGCCTATTAGCCGTTGTACATCCTTAACAATCGTCGAACTTTACATTTCAATTATGGCTCTACACTTTTCAAGGGTTCGCTCCGCGATGTGTGAGCATGAACCCCAGGAACTTACCGCCATCTACCCTAAAGAAGCATTTTTCTGGATTCAGCCTTAGGTTGTGCTTTCGTAGCGCAACGAACACCTCGCCTAAGTCCTTAGAGTGTTGCGAACGTCTACATAGACTTTAACACATTTACCCATTAGGTGGCTGAAGACTTTATCCATCAACCTTTGGTATGTTGCCCCTTCGTTTTTTAGGCCAAAGGGCATTACTCTAAAAGTAATTTGCATCTTTTATGATGAACGCGATTTTGATCATGTCTGATAGGGCCATCGATATTTGATTGTACCCTGAGTAGATGTATAGGAAACTTAGTACCTAGTTCCCTACTACGCCGTCCACTAAGCGATCAACGATGGGTAACGGGTATGCGTCTTTGGGGTAGGCTTTATTGAGATTAGTATAGTCTATGCACATTCGCCATCTGCCACTAGGCTTCTTTACAAGGACAACATTAGCAAGCCATGTCGTGTAATAGACCTCACCAATGAATCTGGCCTCGAGGAGCTTCGCTACTTCTGCCTTAGCTGTCAGTCGTCTTTCTTCTCCCAATTTTCTCTTCTTCTGGGAGACATACCGGGCTTCTTTAAAAACTGACAGACGGTGGACAACCACTAAAGGGTCAACTGGTAAATTTGTCGTAGACCAGGCGAAGAGGTCCGTGTTATCCTTTAGGGTTGATTCAATCATGATTTGGTCATTGTTGCTTAAGTCGAAACTGAGTTGTATGGTTCTCCCTGGTGCAAGCTCCAGACTTCTAGTTTCTCCAACTAATTGGATGCGCGAGTCACACCCTTTTCTTGGGTTGAGGTCTTCGCTTGTCAAAGAGATGCCTACTCTTGGCTCTCGCTCTATGTTATTGATAGTCAAGGCCGACTCTTTTGGCCGTAAACTTGAAATATAACTCTCCCGGGCAAGCTATTGATGACCATGGATGGTGATGATGTCACCAGACGAGGAGGGGAACTTCATGGCTAGCTGTGGCGATGATACTATTGTTCCCAAAGTGTTTAGGGATGGCTTTCATCTGACTTCCTTAACGGAACATTGTGTGCAAGTCTATTTAGCCGCGAGTGCACACCTTTTCTCCAAAGAATCCATATATAGGCTCGTCATGAGGGATCGTGACCTCAATTGGTAACGACATTTTTTTGTATGTTGTCCTGTAAAGGATGTCTACTAAGCTGCCCTGATCCACCAGTACTTTTTTAGCTATGAAGTTCTTAAGCTCTACAGTAATAACCATGGGGCTGTCTTGGTCTTGCTCGACGCCATGAAAGTCTGCGTCTGTGAACATGATAGGAGGAATTCGTCGTCGTCTATGTGTGCAAGTTACTGCGTTGATGGACTGAATGCTTCTAAGGTGCCTTTTTCTAGCAGATGTGGTTGCCTCGCCTCCTGCGAAGCCTCCCAATATGGTGTTTATAGTCCCACATAGTGGGGGTCGATCAACGGGGTTGATGTTAGTCTGTGCCGACGGATGTTCTCTACGTTCGTTCTACCTTTCTCTATGATCACGTTGGCAGTCTAAGTCTATGTTGCGGCTATTCACTTATCGAGAATTGCCTTGTCTTTCTCTTTTTACAAACTGTTTTAAATGGCCAGAGCGTATGAGCTATTCGATTTTGTCTTGCAGAGCGTTACACTCATTCGTTGTGTGGTCGTTATTGTGGTGGTATTTGCAATACTTGGTCATGTCCGCATTGGGCGGTTTAAGGGTTTTGTGAGATAGGAGAAAGAGGTCTGTCTGCAGGGCTTCATCTTTAGGCATAGAATCTATTTTAGGGAAAGTTTTTTCTGGTTTCTAGTTAGCGGGAATGTCAGTGCAAAACTTGGTTCATAATGTCTTAATCTCTTCAATGCGAATGTAATTTGTTGTGCGCAGTTGGAGCTTGTGCATGGTGGCGGGAGGTCAGAGGTAGACATTATCAGCAAATAGGTCGAGTTTAAGAGCTAGAGTCATGCATTGTAGGATTACGTCTTGCATGAGGTTTTAATGTGGAGGTCTGCCTTGCTAAAGAGGTCGATGAATGCCCTAAGTGCCTCGTCTCGTTCCTGTTTGACGCTGAGGAGGGACAAAGGGGTGGCTTGGTGGGGGCGGCTTTCGGCAAACTAGGTGGAGAAGAGATTGGATAGGGTGTCAAAGCAATCTATGGAATATAAAGGGAGGGATGTAAACCACTCGAGAGCTGGCCTTTTCTGGGTTGTGGGAAAAGCCTTGCACATGACGACATCTTCATTTGTGTATAAACTGACATTAGTGACATAGATCTTCACATGCTCATCAAGGTCTGTATCCCCACTATATCGCTCCAGCGTGAAGGCTTCACACTAGTTAGGAGGGGGTTTTAATGATGTCGTCAATAAAGGAGTGACGACGTTTGTAGGAGTTTGCCGCTATGGGGTACTTAGCGGCGGTTGGGAAATGAGCAAGGTGGTAATTGGGAGGGGCAAGTGTGGGATGGGTTGGGAGGGTGGATGTATGATGGGTTGTAGTGAAGGTATTGGGAGTTGGGTTGTACTCACTTTCTTCTTCAGTTGGCACATACATAGGGGTTTTGGATTCCACTTGGACCTCTTTTTCTTTGCCTGTCAACATGGCATCTATCTCTATCTTACTTCTAAGTTGTGAATTCTCCTGTCTTAATGCCTCCATCTCATCAGTGTTATGCTTCTTAAAGTTTGCAAATTCCTGCTACATCTTGGCCTACCCTTCCTGGATGGTAGACAAGTCTGGCTGGTTTGCCACAACCTCCTTAGGTCTTGCTTCAGGCTCCTTCGAGATGCCCATTGTGCTATGTGTTGAAACCATCCTCACAGGTTCTCGGATTGCTTCAGTAAGATACTAATTCGTGCCCCACGGTGAGCGCCAATTGTTTTTATAGGAACAATAATAATAATAATAATAATAATAATAATAATACATTTCTTTTAAAAACAACAAGCAGTTCCTTTTAGTTTCATTCACATACTCCTATATGTGAAACACAATCCTCTTTCCCATCTCAATCTTCGTTCTCCAATTTCTCACTCTCACTTCATATTCCTTGGATAAAAGGTAGGGGTTTCAATTGTCGCAGAGCCGAGTCTACCCGATCAATTTCTCCATTCAAGTAAGTCAAATATTTCAACCTCCTTCAATGTCCACTGCGTTTTTGTTTCGCATTGCAACCTTTCTTGGATTTTATTCGTTTTTAGGATTTTGGTTTAAATCTCTACTAATCAGCATTCCTTGCTTCGGTCCAATCACTCATACATTGTCTCTTAGTTGAATAAAAGTTTTCATAAGTCGCTAATGATTGTGCCTTTTAAGATTGGGAATTTCATTTTCTACCAAATTGGGAGATTTTGTTAATTGATAGTTTAATTCATGTATTGATAAGAAAAATTGAGTTTTCAAAATGTTAATTGTTACGGAAGGGATGCAATTGTTCAAAGATATTGTGGTTATCTATTTTATAAGAAATATGTATAAGTTAAAATACACATTTAGTCCATATTTTGGTTCAGTTTTGTCATTTCAGTCTTAATATTGTTGTGTTCAAGTAGGTCCCAATTTTCATCAATTTTGTTGAATTTGGTCATTTTTTGCTAACGTCGTTTAAATAATTAATGATAATAAAAGTTTATTGTCACGTGTCACTTTGTGATTTTTTTAATTTTTTGATTTTTTTTAAAATTTTTTATTTTTTAAAAAATGTCCACATGTCAATCCAATAGCGTGCCATGTGTCAGAGTCAATGTTTTATATTCAATTTGGTCTTGTTATTTTTGTCCAGTTTAGTCTAAATTTTGTTTAAAATTGAGCAATTTTGTTCCTCTAAAAATTGATACCAAATTTAATTTTTATATAAATTTCAGTTCAATAAAAGTTTTCGTGGGTCGAAAGGTTTGAAGGGTTTCATAAATTTGTGTGGAGTTGTCTTTCAATATAAAGGAAGCTAATAATTGTGCTTAATATGTTTTTTGATTGAATTATTGTATTGTATGTTTGTTCTTGTTTCAAGTTTGAGAATTTCATTTTTTAGCAAATTTAGGGATTTTTTTTATTGATAGTTACCATGTATTAATAGGAGAAGTTGAGTTTTCAAAATGTTAATTTTTACGGAACATATGCATTTGTTCAAAGATATTGTGGTTGTCTATTTTCTAAGATATATATATATATATATATATATATATATATATATATATATATATATATATATATATTGAATTTGGTGGGTTATAGTGACATGTTGAGTTGAATGGTTGTGGACCTTGGAGAAATATGGTTCTTGAGTTGAATGGAAATGGAACTATTTTATTCTGGCAGGTGATGTAAAATGTGGTATAAGGCTGGACTTTGGGGTTGTATCCAAGTTTGAATTGAGAGTTGGATATTACTTAGCTAAGGTTTTGCTTTTACTCATTTATATATTTGGTAAATGTAGAATTTAGGTAGTTTAGAATGTAATTGGAATGAGAGATCTTGATTGTTGCAATTGTTCACTTTGGTATCATCTATAAACCACTTTGAAATGAGTTTGAGAAAGAAAATTGCAAGATACCAAATTGTATAGTGGAACAAGTCAAAATCTCACAACCAAGAAGCATATGATGTGACACTACTTATTTTCCTACATTGCACCTTTTTTGTTAAATGAAGGTTCTAACTTTGTTAAGTGTTGGATCGACTTGAAATTTTAACAACTTATCCTAGACACATAGTTATCGACTTTTACTGGTCGGATCTTGAAATAGAAGTTTGTAGCTTTTATCGCAAGGTGCTTGTAGATTTGGTTGTTGATAGCCTTGACCTTTGTTGCTTGTTTGGTGCATAACTTTCTCTATAGTTATTCAATTAGGTTGATTCCTTTTGCATTTGGTTCTTGATTCAACCATCTTTCATTTGAATGTAAATACAACATTTTTTGAGCTTTACATAAGTTGCAATTTCATTTCTAAAAATCCTAAACAGTTTGTATAATGTGTTGTTAAGTTGAATTGGATAAAAATGATAAGAATTAGTTATTTTTCAAGAGAGACATATGTTGTATGATCTCTAATAGTAATGTGTGCATTGATGTAAGGAGTCAGTACTAGGGCTTATCCTGATACTCTAATGCTCATTCAAGACTCATGTAGAGTAGAATAAGTTATGTGGTTAGAGGGGTAGGAGGTCATGTCTTTAAGAACGACCTCAGGGTTTTTATGACGATTAAAGGAACTAACCTTGTGTGTGGTAGGATGAAACCCATTGACAATGACTCTGCAGGTAGTAGAGGCCACCACAAGTGCAAAAACTACCAAGAATCATACATCAATGTCTAGATTCGGATAATTGAGTCTAGAGTGTCGTTTTGTGTAATAGATTTTTTGATTTTGCTTAGTTTGGTGTAATTGGCACATTGTTTTGTAATTCTTTAGTGTTATATATACGTGTGTACTTTTTTTTACAATTAGGTTACCCTTTTATATGTTTGTGTACTTGTTATTCTCTCTTTTCGCAATGATCACTATTATTTGGTGTAAGTATATAAGGATTTAGGTGTTGGCTGCCTTGGCAATGATGATGACAGTGCAACTATTTAGATTTTAGTTAGCTTTTTTTTTCTATTCATTATCTTTTGAAAAACTCGGTAGTTACCGCCCTCTTTAGCTTATGTTCTTGGGCTGAATTTTAATTTATTTTTGTTACAATTTTACTTTTATGGATGATTGTAAATGAAGTTGTACTATATTTAGGCGGACCAAGGTAACTGCACGACCAAGACCGCCTAGGTATATCCCGACAAATAAAATCAGTACATGAGTAACCAGTTAAGAAGGATCACATAACGGCCTAAGCCGCCTACTGTAAAGGATAATACATAATAACAAGTTCCTGACTCCAAATTTAGAATATCACAAACAGGGCCCCTAGTATCAACAACCCTGACACAAGACTTGTGCTTGACCCAGGCCCATCTAGGCTCCGAACGTTGGCCCAGCATAGTTGGGATGGCCCAGCCAATAAGGATGGTAGATATAATTAATAACTCTATAAATACGTGAGGACCCCAACAATTAAGAGGTATGCTTTCATTAATTCTCTAATCTGAGATTTGACTTCTGAAGATCCCTTTGCTGACTTGATCGTCAGAGCCCTCTCCGTAGGTAACCCCTTAAGGGTCTAAACCGCCTACGTTAGGAGATTACATGTATAAGCCAAGAAGGAGTCGACTCGAGAGGTCAAGGATTGGGGTAAGGAATTATTTGTGTTCCCTAATATCTCTTATTTGTTCTCCGCAGGAACAATTGGCGCCCACTGTGGGGCATGAAGTAATACCTTACATAGAAAACTGAACACTATCGAGAATGGTCTCCACCCGCAGCAGATCCTGGACCGTGAAGCACCCTAAGGCGGGCCCTACTATGCCTGCAAATATTACCCCAGACTTGGTCGCTATCCTCGAAGGCCAAGCCAAAATGCAACAAGAACTTGCCGACCTGAAAAAGTGCAGTGTTGACGAGATGGAAGTGCTTAGGCAAGAGAACTCCAGGCTGAGGAGGAAGATTGAAGCTGATCCTACCTAGAAGGGGAAGGGTAAGGAGCCGTCTGAGGCCCCCAAGTTCCCGACCTACCAACCCAGCAAGGAAGAAAGTGAATATAATCCCACCCCACACACTTTCACCACCACTCAACAAACACCCATCATCCCCACCCACCACACAACGACCTATCATCCAACCACCATCCCCAAACAACCTACTACCTACCAACCTATTGTGACCCTTCCCACCACTCATATCCCTCCTCACCACTACACCACCACATTCCTTACCATCGTCCGATATCCCATCCCACCACACCCGCCCAGACATCGCCACCCTTTCCTTGACAACATCACCACACCCCTCCCTAGCTAGTGGGAACCCTTCACACTAGACCGTTACGCGGGAGACACCGATCCTGACGAACACCTTAAGGTGTACATCACCCATGTGGCCCTCTACACATCCGACGATGTAACATCCCGTCAGGATATTACTTATTTAAATAAATAAAATAAATAAAATCATAAAGATGTCGCATTTATGAATAAAATTCATTTCCCCAAAGCGCCGGAAATTTAGAATTTTATAAATTCAATATTTAAAACCAAATCCAAGATTACAAAAACTGAATAATCCAGAACGGTCTCATATAATTTTACATTTTATTCCAAAATATAAATAACATAAAGTCATAAAAAGTCTCCCAAGCTATCCCCCGCTCCGTATCTAAGCATCACCGGCACCACCTGCATCAACATCCTCTGCTCACGTGTACCGCGTACACGATCATCGCCAACACAAGCAGATAGAGTGAGCTTACGAAATCAACATACATCATAGTAATAAATATACAACCAACCATAAAACTATATTTTCCGCAGAGAACCAAAATACAATTTCTTTCTCTATTCTCTATCATCTGGCCACAACCAGACCGTTCGTGTTCTACCTCTTCTAGTGATTACCCCAAGGTAATTTGCTGCCAAACCTATCGGCCACAACCGACAGAACACGTGCGGGAACCAATGCCACGGATCATACACCGTAACTCCAGGTGGAGTTCCCAAATACGAACATAGTCCGTAATGTCCCAAGACTACCAAACTCGTCAGCGATTTACTGAGGAGGGCAATCTATTTGGACCCATCTGTACTGGCCACAACCAGCATACTCACACCGGCAACACTCGCCAACCCGAGCTCAACTCAAGGGTTCCTCGTTTTCACCCGCCATCCCGAGCTCAACTCGAGGGATGCCATTTCGAGCTCAAATCGAGGAATGTACGTCCTTAACCCCTATCTCGAGCTCAACTCAAGGGATACGTTCCAAACTCAACTCAAGGAACCCAACAATCATACCTTTGAAGCATCACCAAAAGCCTTGTAGATCACCCTACAAAGTCCAATAACCAGGACTTACAACAACCAAATCGCCTGGCGGGGGACACATACCGCTAGGCGCTATCCGCTTCCAGACCGCCTGGCGGGGGACACGTACCACCAGGCGCCAAGCGCCTCAAAATTGTCAATAGTTGTAAACACCGCCTGGCGGACAAGTCCTCACCGCCAGGCGCACCCATGCTAAATACCCCACTGGTTCTGCCGCTACCGCCCGGCGCAGCCCCGTTCGCCGCCAGGCGGATCTCGCTCTAGACTTTGTGGATGTTGCGGCCATCGCCTAGCGGTTTACAACCCTCTGCCAGGCGCCGTATCAGTACAGATGTAGTTTTGGTTCCTCAACCCAGCATACAAACATCCCTAGGCCTTTCATCAATCCATTTGGATTGTTCTCCCATTGTCTAAATTGCTATCCATTTTCTAGTTGTACTAAGGTAAACCATCCAAGTGCACCTAATTGGTTGTCTTAATAAGACCTCATCCTTCACTCCATAACATAGTATGTTATTCAGTACGTAATGCTTACTAACACCATTGCCTCAACGTTAGATTCACTCTCATATTTGATCTCATTCTTGATACTCACTGCACCATGCATTAGTGTGTTTAAGTCTTAATTCTCGAACACCAAATAGTGTACTTATTAATCATTACATTCCATGTGAAACTTATCCTTTCAGCACTCGAACTGCTTTCCGCCAGATTGTGCCCTGCATTACCCTAGTAGTCGAAATGCCCATCTCATATGATTATACTCTTCTATTGTTATACCCGTTACCCTCGCTTACACACAATCCCTCATCCATTCTTCATTCTCACAACCGTACCCTATCAATCCCAAACAGTTTCCAATATCCACTATCCAAATTTCACACACACTCAATAACATATTATCAAAGCATTTCAATCACAAGCAATACTCCCGAAATCAAACCCCAAGTGTTCAACCCTAAAACACTTTGTCACTGTTCCATCGAATTTCTCTATCAATTACACTCGAGATCCAACGTTACCACACCAGATCATCTCCCAAGGCCCTCCCCTTGCTTTCCCTCCAATTAACTCACGTCAAAATACACAGAAAAACCCTAATCGAGTCACACACCCGCGTCGCCTAGCGGTCCCAACCAATCCCGCCAGGCGCTTCATACAGAAAAACCCAGAATAGTGTAAAACACATGCGTTGCCTGGCGGCCGGGAATGGGCCGCTAGGCGGTTTCTCTTTAGTAGCCCAGAACAAGGCAAAAATGCATGCACCGCCTAGCGACAATGAACAACCCCAGGCGGTTCCTGGAAATTTTCCAGAAAACACGAAAACTGACGGAATTCACAGAGATGAATCTAGTTCATACATTTCATGGTATATTATCGAAAGACAAAATAAATTAACGATTACAACTCCCCTAACCTGGGTCCTTTTACTTTAAAACTTTGACACTTGAGAATTTCCAATGAGCAACTATGGCCCTCCTCTTTGGCTCCCTCTCAATTCAGCCCCTAGAACCTCACTCAAGCCTGACCACACTCAGAATTCGTGCTTAGTTTTCTGGTATAACTTCAGTTGTGCCAAACCTTAACTATTAACCCAGTTTTGCTTTTTAAAGGATGCCTAAAAGCTAGGTTATTAATCCCAAACGAAAAAAATACCACTTAATGGTGGTTAATTGCCATTCATTGTCCTATTATGGGTTGTTTTACAGCCATCCCTATTCTGCCATTCAACTAGGATTTCCCTCAACTTTTCATATTCAAGCCAAAGCCAATAAAATACCAAAAATAAAGTTTAATGTGAGTTCTCCATGACTTGAACCCATAACCATGCAATTGCCAAATCAATATCAAACCATCATGCCAATTCATGTTTCATGTTAACAATCATCATCCAATTATCATATTATTACACAACATGATTATCATATATTAAAATAATAACGAACAATAACACAAAATTGGCATACATAGGACTTGAACCCAAGTCCTCTCACACAATCAAAGTACTCTCAACCACATGAGCTAGCACTTTTCCACATCATCCCAATCATAATTTAATGTCATAAATGATTTTCCCACCCGCATTTATTAATTATTTATTTATTTAATTAATTAAATTCCACGGGTCTTACAGACGACGCCGTCTTCTACAAAGCCTTCCTTACCACCCTCAAAGGCCCTACCCATGAATGGTTCACCACCCTCCCCCCATACTCAATAGAATGTTTCGACACCCTCTCCCACCTTTTCACCACTCATTTTGCCGGCAACCGCCTACATCAGGCCACACCCTTATCCATCCTTAGCGTCATACAGGAAAGAGACGAGACATTGCGTGCTTTCATTGACCATTTTAGCAAGGCCGCCCTCCGCATGCCCAACCTCATTTAAGAAATGATCTTGTAGTTGTATGGCCTTAACTCTCAAATCTGGTCCATTCGCTAACAACGTCTACCTCCACCCTCCAGCCTCCATGCATGAACTCAAACTACGCGTTGCGGATTACATCTGCATGGAGGAGATGCAAAATTTACACACCAAGTTTTGCACCAACTATACACCCTCGTTCGCCGACCCAAACAAACTGTCACCAAGACCCAAAACTCGGCCCAAAGAGCTTAGGCAACCACGATTCACAAGATACGTTCCACTAAACGTCCCCAAATCACGCCTCCTCGACAAAGCGCTCCAAGCCGATCTCATCCCACCACCACGCAAAACCTTGAAACCCCCCAATGCTGACATGACCAAGTACTGCAAATATTACAAAAATAATGGTCACACCACCGATGAATGCAAGGCACTTTAAGATAAAATAGAAGAATTGATTCGCGTCGGCCACTTCCGCTATTTTGTCCGAAAAGATAGACCTTCTCATCACCGACAATCCGAAACCGCCACCCTCCACGTAACACTCATCATGATAGTCGACCAAACACCAACAACCACCCAGATCAACGGCCAGCCTGCACTAACGTCAACCAAGTTGACCCCCCTCTACACGGTACAATCAACACTATGTCAAGGGGCTTTGCTAGTGGTGGCTCCACCTCATCAGTGTGGAAGAAACACCTCTGTAATATCTAATCCATCAACCACATTTCCCACTCCCACCACAGACGCCAAATGCCCCCATCACCTTCACCGACGCCAATTTACACGGTGTCGACCAACAACAAGATGATCCCATGGTCATCACCATCGAACTTGAGAACTTCGCGAAGGTTCTCACAGACAAAGGTAGTTCTGTTGATATCCTTTATTGGACCATTTACCAAAAACTCCAACTTCCACCCGCTACAATGATTCCCTATGATGAACCCATCTACGGTTTCTCCGGAGAAAAGGTTTCCACCCATGGATACATTGACCTCCACACCGTCTTCCGTGAAGGATCCCATACTAACACCATCCCCATCCGCTTCCTTGTCGTGGAAGCACCCACATCGTACAACGTTCTACTCAGTCGTCCATCCCTCAACACTCTAGGAGTTGTTGTCTCCACACCCCACTTAGCCATGAAATTCCCCTCCCCATCCAGCGATATCATAACCATCCATGGCGACCAACGACTCGCACGAGAATGCTATATGGCAAGCCTGCGCCCTCAGCCACCAATCTTCCAAACCCACAACATTGAACCCAAAATAGCTCTAGCCGGCGACGACCTGGATCCCAAAATAGGATGCGAATCACGCATTGAAATAGTTGAGGAAACTGTAAGCCTAGAGCTCCCCACTGGCCGCACCCTCAAATTAGGAGCAGGCCCCCAATCGGAACACTGCGATGTCGTGACACCCACCCTAACCGCCAACGCCGACCTTTTTGCCTGGTCAGCCGCAGACCTACCCGACGTAGATCCTCAAGTAGCAGTTCATAAGTTGTCAATATACAAAGAAGCCAGGTACATCTCGCAGAAGAAACGAAAGTTAGGTGAAGAACGCCGACTCGTAGCTAAAATAGAGGTCGAGAAGCTACTAAATGTCAGGTTCATCGTAGAAGCCCACTACACTACCTGGCTCTCTAATGTTGTCCTAGTTAAAAAAGCAAATGGCCAATGGAGAATGTGCGTCGACTACACGGACCTTAATAAGGCCTGCCCTAGAGATGCATACCCCTTACCCAACATTGACCGGCTAGTAGATGGCGCAGCCGACAACAAAGTTCTCAGTTTCTTAGACACATATTCCGGATACAACCAAATACCAATGGCCGCAACTGACATGAACAAAACGACATTCATCACCGACAATGCAAATTATTTCTAGAAGGTTATGCCCCTTTGGACTAATAAATGCAGGTGCTACCTATCAGAGGCTAATGGATAAAGTATTCAACCAATTGATGAGAAAGTGTGTCAAAGTATACGTCGATGACATGGTTGTCAAATCATCCAACCACCTGCAACATGCGCAAGACTTGTCCGCAGTATTCTTCGCACTACGACAGTACAATCTCAGGCTCAACCTCGAAAAGTGCGTTTTTGGCGTTGATAATGGAAAATTTTTAGGCTTCATGCTCACACAACGTGACATTGAAGCCAACCCTAAAAACGCAGCGCTATCATTGAAATGTGCAGCCCCACCAATGTTAAAGAGGTCCAACGCCTGATAGGCCGTTTAACCGCTATATCCAGATTTCTCCTACAATTGACCGAACAAACCGAACAAATTATCCGACTCCTAAGAAAATCTACGAAGTTCTCTTGGAACGATGACTGCAAAAAAGTCTTCCAAAATCTCAAAACTACCCTCACATCCCCACCAATTCTCCACAAACCAGATATACACCTCTTGCTCCTAATATACATCACGACTACAAACCACACGGTCAATGCCGCCCTGGTCCAAGAATCTGTGGGGATCCAACATCCAATATACTTTGTCAGTCGGACACTACAAGATTCTGAGACCAGATACCAGATGGTAGAAAAACTAGCCTTCTCCTTGGTGCACGCAGCAAGACGGTTACGCCCATACTTTCAAAACCACCATATCATCGTCAAAATCGACTACCTCATTCAGAAAATCCTCCAAAAGCCCGACCTTGTCGGATGAATGTCGTCGTAGGTCGTGGAACTCTCCGAATTCAACATTCGTTACGAACCGCACGGCCCCATCAAAGCCCAGTGCCTACTTGACTTCGTCAATAACCTCTAACACACCCTCGAGGAAGACCAATGGATACTATATGTTGATGGTTCCTCTAACCTAAGGGGTGTCGGTGCCGATATTATCCTAGAAGGTCCCAACCATATCCTCATTGAAAAATCTTTACACTTTGCCTTCAAAACCTCTAACAACCAAGCCGAATACGAAGCCATCCTTGCGGGATTATCATTGGCACGTGAAGTTGGTGTACGAAGCCTCGTATGCAAAACAGATTTCAAACTCACTATTGAACACCTAAAAAACGAATTTCAAATAAAAGAGCAATTCTCCTCCAATACTACCACCTGGTTCGCAACATCATACAGTCTGGATTTGACTGCGTACATATCCAGCAATCCCGAGAGGTGAAAACGTACGAGCAGACATTGTGTCAAAACTCGCAAGCACTAAACTCAAAGGCAGACATAAGTCCCTCCTACAACTAACACTATCTGCCCTATCCATAACAAACATCTTCCTCAACCTAGGCCACACCGATAACTGGATAACTCCCTACATGCACTATCTTAAAATCGGGAACCCCCACCCAATACCGACAAAGGATAGCTAGCAAAAGCAGCGTGATACACCATGATAGGCAACAAATTGTACAAGCGAGGATATGGGCAGCCCTTACCAAATGTGTTACAAGAGAGCATGTCGAATACATAATTAAAGAGATACATGAGGGAATATGCGACTACCACTCAGGCGCACGGACAATGACCACCAGAATACTCAGAGCCGGCTACTTCTGGCCAACCATGGAGGTAGATTGTCAAGCATTTGTTAAGAAATGCATACGATGTCATAAGCATGGTAACCTCATTCACCAAGAACAGGAACAATTACATTCCATACTCTCACCATGGTCATTCGCCAAGTGAGGAATGGACATCTTAGGACCCTTCACTCCAGGGAAAGGACAAGTGAAGTTCCTCATTGTCGACATCGACTACTTTACAAAGTGGATAGAAGCCAAGCCATTGGCCACGATTACAACACAATAGGTAGAACAGTTTATGTGGAAGGACATCATATGTTGCTATGGAGTCCCACATACTATCACAACTGACAATGGCCGACAATTCATTGATAAGGAGCTCACCAAATTCTACACCAACTTAGGCATCAAGCACATCACCAGCTCTGTAGAACATCCACAAACCAATGGACAAGCTGAAGTCACCAACAAGGTCATACTGCTCGAATTACGAAAACGTTTAGATGGCGCGAAGAGCCGTTTGCCAGAGGACCTGCTCGAAGTATTATGGGCCTATAGGTGCACCCCTCAATCTGCCACCAACGGATCCCCTTTTAGTCTGGTTTACGGTGCGAAAGCAATGATACCAGTTGAAATTGGCGAACCTTCCTTACGCCTTCAAGTATACGATCCCAACCAGAACCAGCATAATCTATGTACCCATCTAGATTTGTTAACCAAATTACGAGAAAAAGCGCAAATCCGGAACATAGCAGTAAAGCAGAGAGTGGCCAAAAAAATACAACTCAAACCTATGCCCACGAACGTTTATTAAATGAGACCTAGTTTGGAGAATGGCCAATAATGCAAGGGAAATGGACGACAAGTTCTCAACCAACTGGGAGGGCCCATATCGAATACGAGAAGATGTAGGAGGAGACGCCTACAGACTTGAGCTGATATCAGGAGAAGAGGTACCGAATACGTGGAATGTATCTCACCTAAAGTTTTACTTTAGTTAGTTTGATCAATGTAATGAATACTTGTAACCTTGGATGTACTCTATTTCCTCACCTGGCACTTTTTTCCTAAGGAGGGTTTTGGCCAAACTTCATGAATAAAAGAAAGGGTTCTTTATCCTATACTCAGTAGATATACTTGTTCATTTTCTTAAGTTCCCCACCATTTACCACAAGTAAGCGGCATATATCAAACACTAATTATTCAGTTCATTTTCTTAAGTTCCCCACCACTTACCACAAGTAAGCGGCCTGGGTCAAACACTAATTATTCAGTTCATTTTCTTAAGTTCCCCACCACTTACCACAAGTAAGCGGCTTGGGTCGAAAACTAATTATTCAGTTTATTTCCTTAAGTTCCCTACCACTTACCATAAGTACGCGGCCTGGGTCGAACACTAATTATTCAGTTCATTTTCTTAAAGTTCGCCATCATTTACCACAAGTAAGCGGCCTGGGTCGAACACTAATTATTCAGTTAACATCTATTTGTTTCCGCTAATCATCGCTAAGACATTTTTTGAAAATACCTCCCCACCAATAGACGGTCTGGGCCGCATACTAAAGCTATTATGTCTTTCTCTTTTAGAAGATACAAACCCTAATAATAAAGTATACGGTCTATCATACCAACATCGTGCAACTACAACAATAACCAAACCAACATGTTTAACCGATTACGCGCGCCTATAACAGTAACCTAGTGGCATAATACAAAATAGGCATTCGTCCAAACGAACACACGCAAAAGCATCCATCACATTATAAGAAAATAAAAACATTGTACGAGTTATTACAAATTTAGGCTGAAGAAAACTAAATCAAATGTGAAAACCATAAAGCCTAATTCTATATGTTCTCCAAATTTCCTCCTACAGCCGCCACTGCTCCAGTATCCACCACAGTTTCATCCGCCACAGTTTCCTCCGCCAACTTCTCTGCCTCTTCCTCTGGGCTGGAATCCACTTCGTTCACAAGTTGCCCTCCAACCACGTCCTTATTTACATCGAACTTGGCGTCTTACACATCTATATCACTGTGGAAGAAGGCAACTTGCCTTAACCCCTTTTGGAAGCCATTGATATACTCCTGGATTATCTGATCTTTCAAGTCTTCGAGTGCGCTCTCCAGATCGTCATGTTTTTTCTTCAATTCATCAAAGTTGGTCTCTAGATCCGCAATCTTCACATTCAGCTTCTTCTCAGAGTCTAAACATCTCACCCTCCAAGATCCCAACCTCTTCTTCTCTTCCAACCATTCTTCCCTTTCTTTCATCTAGGCAACTTTCTCTTCAGCGTCTTTATCAGCCTGACCCTTCAACTTCTCTTTTAACTCCTCCACCCTAGACCAACTACCCTCCTTTAGCTCCCTTTGATAAAAGCTTCCAACCTTGGGCCCTAGTATCAAAGCCTTGCTGCTAAACTCCATCATTACCTTCACCATGACATTCGGTTCCATATTGTCAACAGAGTTAACCAAATACTCCGACAAATTAATATCAATGTCGCGCCGGACGGTAGTCTCTGGCAACTCTATCAACCCAGCCTTGGGCTTGGTCACACCAGACGAGGATCCCGGCCCAACAAGGCGGTCCTCACCCTCTTCACATCTTTACCCCCACCCTGCTTAGCGAGCACCTCCGCCTTCCTCTTTAAGTCGCCATGTACATGAACCTTCACCATAAGATCTTGCACGTTGGGAACTTCAGTATTCCCAGTATTTTTTGCCTTCGGTCGCCTTCTCCTTGCAAAAAGTTTGAAACAAATTCAAATTTTTCTTGCCAACCTGTGCCATATGACCTACAGTAATAACAACAACATCGATTAGTTAACTCAAACACAACATACCACTTAAAACACAAAAAGATACCTTTTATATCAACAATTGGATGTATGGAATTATAAACCCTAACTAAGCCTTTAGTGGACATCTTATCGTTAAACTTTATCAGAGTTTCCACGACCTCCCTATCCGCCCGCGACAACTTCTCCCTTTTCATATCCTTATATCGCCAAGGGTTATCGGTCCAGCTGAATGGGAACTTAGTGTTCCCATCATCATTATAGAAGTATGAACGCCCAGGCTCCTTCACCACCACCTTGAAGAAACCATCTTTAAAATGTTTAAATGACTCGGTTCCAGCCTGCTTATTCTTGGCCGGCTTATTAGCGAAAACCATGTTATTGGACTCTTGGGCCTAGTATCGTAGAAGTATAGAAATGATTACGGAGATGGTTGTATTTACAAAGCCCGACACAACACCCGGAAAGCTTGAAGATATGCCCAACTGTTGGGATGCAGTTGAGTAGGGGCAACATTCAGCAAACCTAGCACCCCCATAGTGAAGTCATCAAACGGCAACTTCACATATAACTGCAAAAAGTGGCACATGTACATATAGAAAAATTTCTCAGAAGCCCCTTCTTGACCATGGCACACACAACCGATAGCGCTTACTCTCTCTAAGGCCACAATGTCCCTCCAAACACCCCTCTCAAATACATGAATACAATTTAGCCAAGATTTCAACAACCACGACCATCTAAATAAGGAATGTTGCATCCGCACATCCTCAGCCACCCACTTGTATCCGGCCCTTGTTGGCAAGCTGCTCTTTGTTATCTGCTCTGGTGGGTCCTCTCTCGTCTCTATGGTCACCTTCATAGGGATCCTTCCTTCACCCATCAACCACCAACTAACCCCACTCCCTGACCGAATACTCACCCATCCCTTGTATGTTCAGTCCCACTATCCATACTAGATGAAGACACACTACCACTAGCACTAGAGATACCTTTTCGGAATGACAAGATGGTGACAAAAACAAGAGACGTATCAGACAGATCTCACGCACACGAATTACTTCTCTCAAACTTCTTGCAAATGAACAAAGGTGAATAAATTTCCTCAGCATTTGTATTTATAGTCAGCATCTGAATCGCTACAACTTTTCCCGCCAAAAACAACGATCATATGAAGCGTCACAATGAATGTGAAACATCATAACACTCAAAATGGCGGCGCAAATCCCTCTAATTAGACCCCTAAAATCTGGCACCCCTTCACCTACCATCACTTCTTCTACCTTAGTCTTAACACTATTCATAACACTTAAAGACTGGGGGACTACCATACCACACCCCACTGAGAAGTAATTTTTCTTGCCAAGAACTACATGAACTAGGGGGCACATGGTCACGATAACCTACATCATAAACATTCAACATAGCAGACGGATACCACAACTGTTAACATTACTTGTCACTTGCACATGATTCATACACTCATAAGCCTTTGACGCAAAATTTGTCTCGACAAAGGCTGAGGGACTGGTGTACTATACCCAGGCGGACCAAAGTAACTGTAGGCCAAGACCGCTTAGGTATAGCTCCATAAATAAAATCAGTACATGAGTAACCTGTAACATCCCGCCAAGATATTACGGAATTTAATAAAATAAAGAAAAATAAATAAACATGTCACATTTAATAATACTTCATTTCCCAAAACGCGGGAAATTTAATTTTTATTAAATAAACAAGGAGTACTCAAATCCATAAATTCTCAACTAGAATGTTATAAAGCAAACACCTGTATGGGTTTACAACTTATCTCAAAACCATAAAAAAATAAAATAAAAGATTCCCGAGCTATCCCCTCTCCGCAGCTAAGCTCCACCAGAACCACCTGCATCAACATCATTTGCTCACGTGTACCGCGTACACGATCATCGCCAATCACAAGCAGATAGGGTGAGCTTAACAGATATAACATATAAAATGGAACACACATATATAACACATTTATATATAAGCAACACATCCATCCCAAATGAATTCCATCCCTTTTAATTCATACCACCTGGCCACAATCAAGTTATTCGGGTTCTACATCTTCTAGTGATTACTTTGAGGTGACTTGCTGCCATATCTATCGGCCACAACCGATAGAGCATGTGTGGGCACCATTGTTACAGATCATACACCGTAACGCCAGATGGAGTTTCCAAATGCGAACATAGTTCGCAACGTCCCAAGATTACCAAACTCGTCAGCCAACTACTGAGGAGGGCAATCTATCTGGACCCATCTGTACTGGCCACAACCAGCACACTCACACCGGCAACACTAGCCAACCTCAGCCACAACTCTAGGGTTCCTCGTGTTCATCTGCCATCCCGAGCCACAACTCAAGAGATGTTATTCCGAGCCACAACTTAAGGAACACCAACAATCCCACCTTTGAGCATCACCAAAAGCATCATAGATCACGCCTATAGAATCAACAACACCAATACTGCTGCAGTAAAAAAAAGTCTGGCGGGGGACACGTACTGCCAGGCACTGCCACTTCCAGACCACCTGGAAGGTATGATGAGTCGAACCTTGGCTCACATTCAATAATTAACTTTGGGGGAATTTAATATTATTTTTGCGCTTACAAATTTGATATTAGTTGCATCAAATTTATTATTAGATATTCTTGAGTTTAATAATGCAAGTGTACTTTAATTTAGGTCCTCAATGGTGTAAATAATGAATATTTTAATTCATAAATTAAGTCCCAAAATAAAAATTTTGGAGAGGAATAGTTCAGGTACTAAATACACCCCCAATTCTCATGTTTACACCCTTTTTTCCCAATTGGATTATCTATTTCTGAAAAAAGACATTTCTGGAGCTAACTACACCCCCTGTTTTCAGGTTTACACCCCCTTTTGTAATTTAACTTTCAATTTCTGCTCTGCACCCCTCTTTTTTACTAAGCTGCACCCCTAATGTCACTTAAGATCTAGTCCACCAAATTTCACCACGTGGCAATCCTTCACTTAATAAAATAACCACTCACCGTTTCCATATCATCAATCCTCCACTAACTCAAGTCACCAATGAACACATGCCACCTCATCACTCTCTCTCTCTCTCCTTCACACAACCAAAACCCTAACCCTAATCTCCTTCTTCTCTCTCTTCCGCACCAACCCACTCCGCAGCCGTCACACTCCGCAGCCGCAACGACCACGTCCGGCCACCACTGTCCACACCAAAAAGTCGTCGCTCATCGTCCTCTTCACACGACAACTGCTGCACCTCGCCACCGTTGCTGCACCAAGGTCCGCGACAACTGCGTCTTCTTCACACGTCCTCTTCCTCCATCATCACGTTGCCAGAAACTCCATGGTTGCACCATCTTCGCACCTCGTCGAGCTCGCCGGAATGTCTGCACTCATCCGCAATTGTTTCATGCCTGTAACTCGTCCGCCACCGTTCTCTACGACGCATCTCGATGTTGCCACCACTGTACCATGCGCGAACCCACCTTCATGTGTCGCTGCTTCAGCTCTACACGGACACCGAGCAACCACGGACCAGCAACTCTGTTCACATCCACCGTGAGCTTGGCAGCCACTGTAAATCCTCCATCTTTCTCCTTCACCGTGAGAATCGTGGTCACTGCAACGCCACCTTACCTGCAGCAACGCGTGACTCGTCTTCTTCCTCGCGACGTCAACCATGGAAATCCGCCATTGCAACGCTTCTAACGCTCTAACCTCTACACTTCTTCCCTCTGCCAGCAGTTTGAAACTACACTACCGCGCCACCGTGAACCTATAGCCGCATCTTTTCCATCGCGGCGGCTCTCCTGGCAGCAACTATCACGAAGTCCCCATGAGCCTGTGTCGTTCGCACCGCAACAGCAACAATTGCACCACTGAACATGTCCTCCATCGAAGAACCATCGACCACAATCGGAATCTGCAAAACGCATCTTGCGGCACACAAAGCCTAATTGCGAAAAGAGAAATTCTAACTTGAGAGAGACTGCTCTAACACGTGGCAGTCTCTCACTGGACAATCAAAGAGTCAACACTGATCAAACCAGTCAACTTTGGTCAAACCAGTCAACTCTGGACAAGGGCGGTCAACATTGGTTAAACATGTTATTTTTACACTATTTTTGGTAGGTGGTTCCTCTGTAGGAACCCTAGATGGCCTAGCAAGGAAAAGATCGTCTAGCGGCAGTTCACCACCAACCAGACTAATTCTGGAAATTTCCCAGAACCACAAACTTTAAAATAGGATTTACAATTCATACCTAATCATACCATACTTTGCATGCCAATCAGACTTAAAATAATCAACACATGAAATTACCTTATTTAGAATGCCAATCACATTTAAAATAAGATTAACGTGTAAGGTACTCTAATTATCATATCAATCAGAATTAAACATAAACTTAACGTGTAAAGCTCCCCTAACCTGGTTTCCTTAGCTTACGCTTTAACACTGGAAGAATTCTCCCTTGATCACTAAGGACTCCCCTTGGTTCTTCTCAATTCGGCTCCAAAAACCTCGTTCAAACCTCACCACTCTAACAAAATTCGTGCCCTATTTTCTGAGTGCAATTTCAGCCTTGCAAAACCCTTCCGTTTTCAGCCAACCTTGGCTGCCCATGCATCTAGGTTTTCCTTCAACTCTTCACATTCAAGCCAAAACTAAGTTTGGCAAAAATGAAGTTTAATTCGGGTTCTCCAAGGTTTGAACCCACCCCCTTGCCAAATGCCAAATCAATGCTAAACCACCAAGCCAATTTATGTTTCTTATTAATTAATATAATTCAAGTATTATATTATTCCCCTCCATGATTAACATATATTTAAAAAAATAACAAATAAATACACACAATTGGCATACATAGGGCTTGAACCCGAATCCTCTCACACAATTAAAGTACTTTCAACCACTTGAGCTAGTACTTTTCCACATCATAAAAATCAGAATTAAATACCATAAATGGTCTTCCTACCCGCATTTATTAATTAATTAATTAAATTTCGCGGGTCTTACATAACCAATTAAGAAGGATCACATAGCGACCCAAGCCGCCTACTGTAAAGGATAGTACATAATAACAAGTTGCTAACTCCAAGCTTAGAATATCACAAACAGGGCCCCTAGTATCAACAACCCTGACACAGGACTTGGGCTTGGCCCAGGCCCATCTAGGCTTTGAACGTTGGCCCAACATAGTTGGGAGGGCCCAACCCATAAGGATGGCAGACATAATTAATAACTCTATAAATACGCGTGGACCCCAACAATTAAGATGTACGCTTTCATTAATTCTCTTATCCGAGATTTGACTTCTGAAGATCCCTTTGCTGACTTGATCATTAGAGCCCTCTGCGCAAGTAACCCCTTAAGGGTCTGGACAACCTACGTTAGAAGATTACATGTACAAGCAAAGAAGGAGCCGGCTCGAGAGGTCAAGGATTGGGGTAAAGAATTATTTGTGTTCCCTAATATCTCTTATTTGTTCTCCGCAGGAACAAAAGTGATTTATATACTTCATTATGCTTTTTGGATAGTAATTATATAAGATCCTATCATATAGTTTTGGGTCTTTTTTTAGGTGTTACATTTAGAAAATAATTTTTCTAAAAATATTTTGATTTAAAAAATAACTAAAAAATAAATTAGTTTCAAAAATATGTTTTTAATTAAAATAAATATATTATAAAATATTAATAAATGGAACATTCGTCCCTGTCCCCTAGGGTACGTAACCCTATAGGGGAGGAGGAAGTACCCGTCCCCGTCCTCTAAAGAAACCAACCACAAGAGGCAACCCTAAAGAGGAGGAAGTACTCATCCCTGTCCTCTAAAAAACCAACCACAAAAGGCAACCCTAAAGAGGAGAAAGAAATACTTGCCTTCATCCTCTAAAGCAACCAACCACAAGGGGAGGAAGTACTCGTTCTCGTCCCCCTAAAGTAAGGAGGAGGAAGTACCCGTCCTCGTTCCCCTAAGGTAACCAACCATAGGAGGTAACCCTAAAGAGAAGGAGGAAGTACTTGTACCAGTCCTTTATGGTAGCTAGCCACAAAGAAGCAAGTCTAGGTACTCGTTCTTGTCCATTCAAGATACATGACCTAGAGTAACCACTAAAGGCCACCCATCAAGTATATGCCCCACCCAGGTATATGTTGGCCTAGTAAGACAACATGTAACTAATCAAGTTAGTCTAATCATGTACAAGGAAAGATAACCACAAGTTAAGTAACTCATCATAATTACCAGGTAATTAGGATTGCTAAACCAAGACCCGACCAAGTAAGGCCCACGAACCCCACTATAAAAGACATATTTTACGATATAGGCTTACATTATTCTTCTGACATCTAACTTTAGTCGCTCATATTAACTTTAGTATAAGAATTTCTTTTGTAGACACCCTTGCATTTGTAATGAAGGGCCGATGACGAGATATCCCTAGAAGTAAAGATCTTCAAGCCCACATGACCTTTTTTGGAAGACTTAGGATATATATTGTACCCATAAGAACAATAAACAAAAAGAATATATTTTAAAATTAATTTTAAATAAATTACTTTATGAAATATTAAATTTAAATTAACCAATTTAATTTTTATTTTAATTTTTTTATATAATATAAAAACATGTCTATTAATAATTATTAAAAATTAAAAATTATATTTTATCGTTTATAATTGATATTTATGTTATATAACATAATTAGTACAGCATAAAAAAATTATAGTTCCAAAAATTTTATATTCTCAAATTTTCTTTGCATATGTTACACCTTAATCAATACCAAAGAGAAAGTTACGTCTTTTTTGGCTTAAATATACATTTGGTCCATATTTTTGTTGTTTTTATTCAATTTGGTCTTCATTTTTGTTTTGTATTTAATTAGGTCCTCATTTTTCGTCAAATTTTGGTCATTTTGGTATTTTTCACTAATGATATTTAAATAGTTAACGTTTTTGAACGATATATGTCACGTGTCAGCTCTTGTTTTTTTTTAAAATTTTCTTTAATTTTTTAAAAAAATTTTAATTCTTTTAATTTTAAAAAAATTGTCCACATGTCAAGTCATAATTGTGCCACGTGTCAATGTTAGTGCCAGGTGTCGGTTTAGGGTTGTGTTATTTTTTTTATTCAATTTAGTCCCTATATTTGTTATTTTTGTTCAATTTAGTTCCTATATTAGTTATTTTTGTTCATTTTGTTCAAATTTTAGTTAAAATGAATCAATTTTGTCCCTACCAAATTTAATATCTTTAATAAAAAATATATTAATATTTTTTTTAAATTGACATTTTTATTAATTAATTTTGAAATTCAATTATAAATTATTAAATTTAATTATAAATTGAATAAAATTCATATATTTAATTGTTAAAGAAAATATAATTATTTAAAATATTATAAGAATATAAATATTAAATACTTTTCCTAATATTTATATTCTAAACTACTGATCCTTTTAAAATTGATCTTTAAAATTTTTTCAAATATTGGAAATATTTTATAAAAGTAAAGTAATATTTATAAAATTAACATTTAAATATAACACATCTTATATTTTAATTTAATATCTAAAATGCAATAAAAATATTAAATATTATAATTTTAAATGTGAAATTTACAAATGTTAATATGTATTTTTAAAATATTTAATAATTATATTTTAACATTATTTAAATAATTTTATTCTATTTAACAATTGAATTTAATAACTAATAATAATGCCAATTTTTTTAAAAAATATATATAATATTTATAAAAAATTACTTGAAAGGAAAAAATGTTCCATTTTAATAAAAAAATGGGACTAAATTAAATAAAAATAACGAATATAAGAACTAAATTAACAAAAATAACGAATATCGAGACTAAATTGAACAAAAATAAATAATACAACCACAAATTGACACGTGGCACTGACGTTGACACGTGACACAATTGTAACTTGACACGTGGACAATTTTTTTGAAAGTAAAAAAATTTTAAAAAAATTCAAAAAAATTAAAATCAAAAAATCAAAAAAAATCAAGAGTTGACAAATGACATATACAATTAAAAAACATTAACTATTTAAACACTCTCCGTAGAAAGGATTAAGTTAACCAAAATTTGACAAAAATGAATACCTAATTGAACAAAAAACGAAAATGGAAACCAACTTGAATAAAAACAACAAAATTAGGGACCAAATATATATTTTTATCTCCTATACAAGTAAACAAAAATGAATAATAAAGATGACAACAAATTTAACATAGTTTATTATGTGTAATCCATTATATATTTATTATTTTATTATTTATAAATATATAGTTATTTATTTATTTTTTTTATTTGTCTTCAACTATACCATCTCAAACTTTTACTGTATTTATTATCTCAGGTTTGTTATCTAACAATTTTCCCTTATTTTTTTTATCAGTAAAGTATATGTGTAATCTTTAAATAAAGAATTAAGTATTGTTATTAGGATCACATAAAAAATTATGAGATGGCTTTTCATATAAAACTTCTCATGCTTTTGAATTCTCTCTAAGTTTTTAATTGTGTCTTTGATAATTATTAAGACTCTTTCGTGTCAGAAGAACTTCATCAAATATAACGTCTTTGTTGATCATGTTTTTTGAAGCCCCTCATCTCATTTGTATAATTCATAAATACACTTTTCCTAAATCTCGATTCAAGTTTACCATTATTTACTTGACAGTAAATTGAATACCAAAGATCAAAAAAATAAATATAAAATATAATACAAATTAAATTTTAATTTTAATTAAATTTAACATAATAAAATATAAATTAAGTTTTAATTTTAATTAAATTTAACATGATAAAATATAAATTAAATTTAACCTAATAAAATATTAATTAAATTTTAAGTTTAATTTTTTATAGGTGATGGATACTTGGGAACATGTATATTTTTGTTATTTCTAACCTGACGGTTGATGTAAACTTAATTTTGTATTTCTTCATTCTTTCACTTGGAAGTTTTGGTATTGCTTTTTGCTTATATTCCTTCATGTAAATGACGTCTTCTTTCCTTTCTGGTAATTCTTCAATTTGAATTTCATCATTATTTAATTGATATTGTCGTTGTATAGCTTTGTTCTTCTTGAATATTCTTTTTCAGTCTTTTATCTACGAAGTATTTCCTTTGCTTATGATTGGTTGAAAATAATATGACAGTATTATAAACATTCAATTAGAAAGGAATTCAAAATATTTTCTTCTTTGAATTACTCAACCAACATTGATGTTCTCTTAATTTTTCTTCACACTTATCTTCATATATCTTTGATGTGTCTTGAATTAGAATATCTTCAATAAAAGTTGAGTCTTGTTGCACAATCCTCTTCTTGACTTGATCATCTTGATAATTGATTGATTTCATAAGCTAATTCAACGTTCATATTTCATTTATCAATTCATGATTAATTTGTGCATTACCTTGGAATTTATATTTTTCTTTTCCGTCATTCTAACTTGATTTGTTTAATGCTTGTCATTGCTCAACTCATCTAGTCACTTTTTCTTTGGAGTTTTCTAATGAAAGCACTTGAATGATGGTGTATTCAACTTTCAGTGTATTGAGTTGACTTTGACTCGTCTAACTCTTATAAAAGTCTAATACCTTGTCTCATCACGTTGGCTCATTTAATCAATGATTGAGACTAACTAAGTTTGCATTGTAAAGTGCTTCTAATGACCTTTATCGTTTGATGCGTCTTCTGACTCATCTACTCCTTTGTAAAAGACTAGTGCTTTGCCACTTTTAAGTTTACTCATCTGGTCAAAATTATTTCACTTTACTCATCTAGTGGTCTTTCTTATCTTCAATTATTCTTTCTTTCCTTCTTTAGATTACTTCTTTGATCTTGACGCTTTAATTCATATATTACCGTTGTAACATAAATGCGTGTAATTTCATAAGATCTTCAATATAATCTTCATATCTTCTTCTTTGGAATTTAACTCTTTTGATATAATTGTATATGATATTTCTTCTTTTAATTTCTTTCTCGTTGTAGCTTCTTTACTTGAATCTTCTTCAAATGAAATCTTTAAATAATCTTCCTTGTAATCCTTCATTTGTAAGATATCCTTTGTTGACGTTTTCGTATAATTGAATATATTTTGTAGCTCTAATCCATTATTTCATTCTTAAGATTAGAGAGCCTTTGATATAGAAAGTATTTGTATAGATTATGTAATATCTCATTAGTATTAACATAAAATATAATTAGATGTAATCAAGATATGATCAAATATATGTATCATTTATAATCAAAATAATTGTAATCATTTATAAATCATTTCTATAATCGTTTGAAAATTATTTCAATTTCAAAATATAATTTCTTTAGTGAAATTCTTTAATTCAAATTTAATTATCAATAAATAATTTTAAACATTGTGACTTCTTTCAATAATTTTGATTCCAAATAATTAGATAAAATATTAATTCCAATAGTCAATCAATAATTAAATGAAACAAATAACTTAGCCACAACGACGCAACTTGTTCAGGCTGGTCTAATTCATGTATCGTAAATTAATAACTTTACCATTATTAGATCGTCTAAAGCCTTGGGTCATTTGACGCCTTTGATTGAGCTCGTTTATTCTTCTTTTTGACTTGTCTAATCCAACCTTTATATTTTGCTTGTTTTGCACTAATTATGTTTTGGGCAAAGCTTGCTTAAAACTCATGAGCACACATTAGATAATCAATTATATAATCATAAGTTACACAACATATAATATGTGTATCATCTAATCAATATATAGTATAGTGGTTGCTTAATCTAGTTTCTCTTTATATGTTCCTTGCATAAGTATATTGCATAATTCAACACCTAGAGAGCTTTCATATGCAAGACTAAACATTATATGTGTGTCCCATTATGTGAATGGCGGTACAAGTAATGGATACTTGTGCTTTATGAAATGTAAACACTCGAGGGCGAAGTACCAATGTGGAGGGACTCATACTTGAAAGGGAAATTTTTGAGAATCAAAGTGTGAGTCTAAGTCCTACATTAAGTAAAAGTGATAAAGTTGAGCACCATATAAGGATGGAGACCTATAAACCCATTGCGTTAAGGTTTTGGGTTAAATGTGGTGTTGTCAACACCCAATTTCGTCCGAGGACAATAAATTTTGATTAAAAAAAATGCTTGAAGAATATGTGGATAATTAAGTTGCTTTTCTTTTCCTTTTAAATAAGTTAATAAAAAATGATTTTGATGAAAATTGTGGAATTTCTTTTTGAAGAAAATGTAAAAAAATAATAATAAATAAAAAATAGAAAATAACAAAAACAAAACAAAAATAAAATAAAATTAGGGAGAAGAGAATGAACTAGAGGCTTTTTCCATTTGGTCTAACTATCTCAAAGATATATATTTATTTTTCACCCCTGCTTTCAACTAAGCCCAATTCGTTTTCCTATCCACACTACCCCACTTTGTTTATAACCTTTTCTACGTTAAGCTCACAAAATAACTCAATGGCTCATCTCACCACTAATCCACATAAACCTCTTTCCATCCATGTGATGACACATGTCAATGACTATCTCTCTTTCTTCACACTAACTCCCCTCGCACGCGTAAGGCAGAAGGAGAAGTAATTAATTAATGCCATCACCACCTCCATGCAACCAATCCCCTACATTTCTTCTCATTTCTACTAAACAATAGCAAAACCATCATTATCATTTTCACCATTTGCCCACGACATCATAATGACAAGGAATCAAACTTCATTTAATTTTTTTAGGGTGATAATCACAAGAAGGGGGAGGAATCTTAAGGGGTTGATGGAGGAGGAGAGAGAGGACCACAAAAAGAGGACCAAGGTTTCATCTTTGAACCTTCAGAATTTAACCTACAAGACTTTGATTCGGCTAGGCGCCATATACACTATTTCTCATCTTTCTCCATAGAAAAGCCTTAAACTCCCACCACACCAAGGTTTTTTCGGATCACACCTTTCGTTTCTATTCTCAAGGGCACTCATGGAGGAGAGACATCATTCAAGGTGAGGGAGACATGAACACAAAGAAATATCAACCCTTTCTCCATCATCTGGTAAAAGCATTCTGGTTCTTCTAGAAAACTTAATTCCTTAGGGAGCTTCGGTTTCCCCCTCCATCCTCAAATCCCTACACAGCAACACAAACTCCTCTGATAAAGGTTCAAACCCATCTCGGCATTCAGTCTCAATAGGAACAAGCCTCCTGGTCACGTTCCTAATTGCCAAACCAACCAATGTTCATCAAGAAAAAGAAGGCTCAACTTTGGTTTTGTAGGTGGTAGCTGCTGGACTTATAGGAGCTTTGGTACATCTTTTCACACTCGCATTTTTGTTTTATCTTATCCTTAACATTTTATATGGTGCCCTTGTATGTATAGATGCTCATCTTCGTGAGTTTGTCGTTAATGCTGGGTCACTTGGGGGACCTTTTGTGTAACATCCCGTCAGGATATTACGAATTTATAAATAAATAAAAGCAATAATTTAAAATGCGCAGCAGTTAATAATACCTCGTTTTTCCAAAACGCAAGAAAATTCAAAATTTATTAATTAATCATCAAAAGTTCAAGTCCAAAATCACCAAACAGATATTTCATAAAAATCCTGCAAGGGTTTACATCATATTTCAAAAATTAACTGAAAATAAACACTAGTCTTTCCCAGTCTATCCCCTCTCCGCTGCTAAGGATCACTTGAGCCACCTACATCAACAACATATGCTCCTGTGTACCGCGTACACAATCATCGCCAAACACACGCAGATAGGGTGAGCTTAACAGATAAAACATATATAATTATACAGTTTCATATACATATACACATATCACTAAGAATACTTAAACATCCCACATTGTTACATCTTTTAATTCTTACCACCTGATCCCAATCAGATTATTTGTGTTCTACATCGTCTAATGATTACTTCAAGGTGACTTGCTGCCATACCTATCGGCCACAGCCGATAGAGCACATGCGGGAAACAATGCTACGGATCATACACCGTAACGCCAGGTAGAGTTCTCATATACGAACATAGTCCGTATCGTCCCAAGACTACCAAACTCGTCAGCCAACAACTGAGGAGGGCAATCTATCTGGACCTATCCGTACTGGCCACAACCAGCACACTCACACCGGCAACACTCGCCAACCCGAGCCACAACTCAAAGGTTCCTCGTGTTCATTCGCCATCCTGAGCCACAACTCAAGAGATGTTATTCCGAGCCACAACTCAAGGAATACCACGTGCTTAACCCCTAACCCGAGCCACAACTCAAGGGATACGTTCCGAGCCACAAGTCAAGGAACACCAGCAATCCCACCTTTAAAGCACCGCTAGACACCTTGTAGATCACAATTACACAACTAAAATTCCAAGTTGCAGCAATACAAATCGCCTGGCGGGGGACATGTTCCGCCAGGCGCTGCCAGCTCCCAGACCGCCTAGCGGGTGTCGCGTACCGCTAGGCGCACAACGCCTCAAAAATTCGCCTCGCCGCAGGTATCGCCTAGCAGAAAGTCCCTCACCGCCAGGCTCCCGCGAATCAGGTGCCCCTTTGTTTTGTCACTTCCGCCTGGCGGTCTCCAGCTCACCGCCGGGCGACATATTAGTAATCTCACTTAACTGATTTTCCCCCTTTCTAGTTTGGCTCTGTGACAGTTTGCACTCTAAGTTAGTACAACTAATAGTGAACCTTCCCAACTAATCAACTTCACTTACAAACAAGTTATCTACTACCAAAAGTCTCAATACCATATAAGATCTCCAAACTGAAATTTCAACTAAATATAATGTCTTAAGTACAATCTTACTAATCCAATAAACCATTGATAGTCTCATGCACCTGTTCTAACTTCATCATCCCGTCATATAGCTAAGCTTATATCAGATTTCCTTTGTTTACCAATCTTTGTTTAGTACTAATATATCACAATTTATCCACTTTGGCTCATCTCAATTAATCATACTATTCTGCGTTTTCTCCTATCACCATAACTGTCTCCACACGAGTTGTACAACACCCTACTGCCGCTCTAGCTGCAGCCCTTGCTGTGTCTGAGACATATGTCCTTTCTACTTCAACTCTCCAAAGTTCATACTCCAATTTCCACATATCATCACCAAGTTCTCACATCCCACTACCGCACCCAACTCTGTCCTCCTCACAAATCTAATCCTCCCCCAAAATCACGACCCAGCAACAAAACCCCTCCAATACATCTCACAACCGCACAATTTCCCCTTCTCTACGCTTGCGCCTGGCGGCTAAACCATTACCACCAGGCGGTGCTTAGGATTCTGGGAAAATATAGCCCGCCAGGTGGTTTCTGGAAAATTTCCAAAAATTAGCAGAATTGCAAAACAGATACAAAATCATGCATAGTTTACATATGATTTTCATATAACTCATACCAAACAACAAATTAACATAGGAAGCTCCCCTAACCTGGTTTCCTTTGCTACACTTGAAATTCTCAAGCTCTTCCTTTAGTCACCAATGGCCACTCTTGATTCTCCTCAACCCAGCCTCAAAATTCACTCACGCCAGTCCCCTCACTCTCCCTTTTCGTCTCTGTTTTCTAGGTCTATTTTCAGCCTTGCAAAACCTTCCCTAAACATTCACTTTTGCCTATTAAACTAGTGCTTTAGGCTAATCCAAAGATCAAAAACGAAAATGCACCTTATTATCTTTTAATGGGCATTCATTTCTCATTATGAATTGTGGTTACAACCACCCTTGGCTGATTCCAGTTAGGTTTCCTTTGCCCCTTCCAATTCCATCCAAAGTTAACATTAGCAAAAGAAAAATAAAGTTTAATTTGGGTTTCCCAAGACTTGAACCCATAACCACCATGCAATTGTCAAGTCACTATCAAACCATCATGCCAATTTATATTTCATGGTAACAATCATCATCCAATTAACATATTATTTTACAGCATGATTATCATATATTTAAAATAATAACGAATAATAACCCAAAAATGGCATACATAGGACTTGAACCCAAGTCCTCTCACACAATTAAAGTACTTTCAACCACTTGAGTTAGTATTTTTCCACAACACACTCATCATAATTTATTATTATAAATTATTTTCCCACCCGCATTTATTAATTAATTATTTATTTAATTAATTAAATTCTACAGGTCTTGCATTTTGCATGATGGGTTTAATGGCATAGGTTGGTGCGTTGGGAGTTATATGAGTTGAAACTACTTTTTACGTGGTGCACTTGGGTAGCTATCCTCTTGCGATTTGAAATACTCATACCATATTTAATGCATTGAATAAAAATAATCAATTGCGTGCATGTTTGGCATTGTTTTAATGATGAATGAAGTATCTGTACTCCTCTTTTGGCTAGCTTAGTCCACATAGTGGCACCCTTCACTTCACTTTTTCCAATCCACATGCCCTGATTTAGGGTCAGGTGGCAATGCTCTTAGTTTTGGTTTTAATGGGTGTTTCTTGGGTTCTATATTTCCTCCATGGGTGTGGGTTGTAAGACCCGAGAAAATTAAATAGTTAATTAAATAATTATTTAATAAATGCGGGTAATGGATGCCTTTAAGGCATTTAATGCGGAATGCTTTGGTGTGGAAAGGTACTAGCTCAAGTGGTTGAGAGTACTTTATTGTGTGAGAGGACTTGGGTTTGAGTCCTATGTATGCTAATTATGTGATGATCTTTTATTTCTATTTTTTTTATATATAACATATGAGAGCAAAGTAGGTGATAATGTAATACTATATCTACATGAATTATCACAAAGTGTTAATTGGTTTGTTGGTTGTGGTTTGCCTTTGTATTGTGAGGGTATGGGTTCGAATCCCGATAACCTAACTTAAGACAGCCAAAGGGGCTGAAAAATTATTAAATCATGGACCTTGAATAACAAATAAATCACCATTAAGTGAAGTTTTTCGTTTTGTCACTTAAACCTACTAGTAGGATGCCTATATAAGGTGAAATTGAGGTGAGAGGAAGGGTTTTGGCGTGAAATTATGTGCTTGCATTGATTCTGTTACTGCAGTGTTACGCATGATTATATGTCTCTTTGCCATAAAATAATCATGCTTTCTGTGATTGGATTGAACCTTGGTTGATGTACGTGCATAATCATTCTTGTATGCGCATATTGGAAATAATGGAGTTTTTGGGTACTGTATGTGACTATGATTCAATTGCATTGGTTTAGGATCAAATTTTGGGGTCTAAATCAGGTTCATAATTCTGGAACGATCAAGGGGATTGATTGTCAATTTTGGTGAGGGGTGTTGGAATGGTTTGAGTGTTTGCGTGCGCGTAACAGTGTACCAGACTGATAATCTCGCTCAAGCGAGCCAGACTCGCCTAAGCAAGTGTTGCAGAGTCAAAAATTGTGTTTTCTGCACGAGCTACTCACTCAGGTAGAGTGTTAGGGTGTTGGATGACTTGTTAACTCGCTCAGGCGAATACCTCTCGCCTAAGCGAGAAATTGAGGGTGTGAGATTTTGTTTTGGGGCCCTCGCGCAGGCGAGGGGGGTGATGTTTGGGCGACACGGTTTCGCCCAAGCGAGAGGCTCTCGCTTAAGCGAGACCTCGCGTTTTAACTTGGCGTGGTGTTAACTTGCCGCTTAGGCGAGAGTTTGGGTTTTAGGCGAAGGGCGATCTCGCCCAGGCGAGGAGACACTCGCTTACGCGAGACCTCGCAGGTAAACTAGTTTAGCACGCTCGCTTAGGCGAGGAAGCTTAGCCTAAGCGAGACAGGCCTGGTCGCTTAAGCTAAAGCTTCTTGCCCAAGCGTGTTTAGTGCAGTTTGTGTGTGTTGTTTGTACGCACTGATGAAAACATGGATCAGGAGATGTTGTGCCATGAGCAGGTAGGTTCATGGATGGTGGTTAACATGTGATGGTATGAGCGGGGAGGTTCATACTCAATTACTCTCCTATGGGGATACGAGCGAGGTAGGTTAGTATGTTTCGTGCTCACAGTTGAGAGATGCTACGTGTGAAGAGGTACGTAGCTGGTGGATCACATGAGTTGAACTACGGGCGGGCATGTCCGTAGAGTAGGACTACGGGCGGGCATGTCCGTAGAGTAGGACTACGAGCGGGGAGGTTCGTAGAGGCAGGACCACGAGCGGGCAGGTTCGTCTGAGCATCATGAATCTTTAGTCCATGGCTAACTTTGTTGAGTAAATTGGAGGTTTTAAGAGTCGTGGGGGTACCAAGGATGTGAATAGGGTCAAATTCTGAGAATGTAATTGGGTGTGTATGTTTTATATTATGTATTTGATATATGTTTTATATTCTTTTGTAATTGGGTGTGTATTTGATTTATGTGTCATAAGCCGACGACATTCACTGGGAAATCCACCACAAATGAGGCAAACGCGTGGTTACGGGAGTGTGATTAGATCTTCCGGGTGATAGAGTGTACGGTGGCACAAAAGCTCACCTTCGCCACCTTTTTGTTGGTGACTAAGGCGGAGTATTGGTGGATAGGGATGTAGCAGCAGATGCAGAACAGGGAGGAGGAGGTGACTTGGACCAGCTTCAGGACCATATTCCTGGAGAAATACTTCTTGGATAGCGCCAAACATGAGCGCAAGGCCGAGTTCCTCACCTTACAACAGGGGGACTTATCAATGCAGGCCTATGTTGAGAGGTTTGAGTATCTCTCAAGGTTCTACTCACAGACAGTGACTGAAGAATGGCGCTACATGAAGTTTGAAGGTGGTCTCAAACATGAACTGAGGCGCTTTATTGTACCACTGAGGATACGTGAGTTTCCAGTTTTGGTCGAGCAGGCCAAAATTGTGGAACAACTGGAGATGGGGCCCAACTGGGTCAGTTGCACACAGAAGAGTAGCGTTGAGGGCAGACAACATAAGAAGCCCTACAGTAGACCGGCATCATCCTCACAAAAACTAAGGTGCTATAACTGTGGAGAAGAGCACCTTAGGAGAGACTGCACCAGACCAGCTAGTAGTGGAGGCAATAGGATGAGCACTCGCAAGTGTTATATTTGTGACCAGCCAGGACATTTTGCTAACAAATGTCCTAATAAGAAGACCACTCCAGGAGCACGGTCTCAGCCACCTTCGTCTGATAGGCCGAGAGCAGTAGGCCGGGTTTTTTCTATGACCACCACTGAGGCCACCCGGTTAGGTAATCTCATCTTGGACTACTGGTTATTATTTGGTAACAGTGTTTTGGTGCTTTTTGATTTAGGAGCTTCGCAATCCTTTATATCCCATGATTGTGTGAAGAAACTGGGATTGTCTACTCGTGACCTGGGATGCGAGTTGGTAGTTTCGACACCAGCATCTGGACAGGTTTCAACAAATTTAGCCTGTGTTGGATGCTTGATGGAGGTAGAGGGCAGACGCTTCAAGGTGAACCTCGTTTGCTTTCCCTTGGAGGGATTGGAGGTTATACTGGGAATGGACTGGCTGTCTATTAACCATGTGGTGATTGATTGTGGACGGCGCAGAATTGTGTTTCCAGAAACTGAGGGGTTAGAGGTTGTGACCTCACATGAGGCCGAAAAAGATATGAAGCAAGGATATACTTGCTTTGTGTTAGTGGCCCAAGAGAAGAAGATAAGCAATGAAGAGCATATCAGTCGAATACAAGTGGTAGATGAATATGTCGACGTATTTCCAGACGAGATACCCGAGTTGCCACCCAGAAGGGATATAGACTTCTCAATTGATCTAATCCCTGAAGCGGGTCTAGTGTCAGCAGCTCCATACAGAATGGCACCAGCGGAACTAGCAGAGTTGAAAAAGCAGATCGAGGATTTGCTAGAGAAGAAATTCATCTGACCTAGTGCATCACCGTGGGGAGCTCTAGTATTGTTAGTGAATAAGAAGGATGGAAGTTCTCGGCTTTGTGTGGATTACCAGCAATTGAACAAACTAACAATAAAGAACAAGTATCTATTGTCGAGGATTGATGACTTGCTCGATCAGCTGAGAGGGGCAACTGTGTTCTCTAAGATCGACTTAAGGTCTGGATATCACCAGATCTTAGTCAAGCCAGAGGACGTTCAGAAGACAACTTTCCGATCGAGGTGTGGGCATTATGAATATGTTGTGATGCCTTTCGGAGTGACTAATGCCCCAGCTATCTTTATGGATTATATGAACCAAATCTTTCGCCCCTACCTGGATAAATTTGTGGTGGTGTTTATAGATGACATCCTCATCTACTCTCAGACTAAGGAGGAGCATGCAGGTCACTTGAGAATTGTACTAGAAGTGCTGAAAGGACATCAACTCTATGGCAAACTGTCCAAATGTGAATTCTAGTTAGAAGAGGTACAATTTTTGGGGCACGTTATCTCTTCACAGGGTATTGCAGTAGACCCGAGCAAGATTGAGGTTGTGTTGAAGTGGGAGAGACCTCAGACAATAACAGAAGTCAGAAGCTTCTTGGGGCTGGCTGGGTATTACAGGAGATTTGTATAGGGGTTTTCTAAGATGGTGAGTCCATTAACTCAGCTCACTAGAAAAGATCAACCCTTTTCCTGGACTGATAAATGTGAAGAGTGCTTCGAAGAGATGAAGAGGAGGTTAACCACAGCTTCAGTACTTGCCATACTAGATACCAGTAAAAAGTTTGAAGTATACTGCGATGCATCCTATCAAGGTTTGGGTTGTGTATTGATGCAAGACAAGAGGTCAATGGCCTATGCCTCTAGACAATTAAAGGTGCATGAGAAGAACTACCCTACCCATGATTTGGAGTTGGCCGTTGTAGTGTTTGCTCTTAAGACATGGAGACACTACTTGTATGACTCCCAGTTCCAGGTTTTCAATGATCATAAAAGCTTGAAATACCTGTTTGATCAGAAGGAGCTGAATATGAGGCAGCGGCGATGGATGGAGTACCTCAAAGATTATGATTTTGAGTTGCTTTATCACCCTGGTAAAGCAAATGTTGTTGTGGACGCCTTGAGTCAGAAAAGGATGCATATCTCGGCCATGAATGTGAAAGAGCTAGAATTGATTGAGAAGCTCAGGGATATGAACTTGGGTATGCAGTTGAGTGAAGATTCCATCAGATGCAGTGTTTTGAGACTGAACGGTGATGTATTAGGGACTATACGCGATCAGCAAAAGAATGATGCCAAGCTGCAACAATTCGTGAGTTGGATAGGAATTGAGAAAGGGAAGGAATACCGAATGGGATCAGATGGTATTCTGAGATTTCGCGACAGAATTTGTGTACCCAGAAATTGGAGGTTGAGAAAACAAATTATGGAAGAAGGACATAAAAGTCGTCTTAGCATACACCCAGGTATGACTAAGATGTATCAGGACTTGAAGCAATCCTTTTGGTGGAATGGGATGAAAACCGATGTGGCCGATTTCGTGGCATCATGCTTGGTATGTTAGAAGGCCAAGATTGAACACCAACGACCAGGGGGTACACTAGAACCGTTAGATATTCCGCAGTGGAAGTGGGATAGTATTGCCATGAATTTCGTGACTCATTTACCGAGATATGCGAAAGGGTATGACTCAATCTGGTTAATAGTGGACAGGTTGACAAAGTGTGCCCATTTCTCGCCATTAATCAGAAGTGGTCTTTGGATAAGCTGGCAGAGTTGTATGTTCGAGAAGTGGTCAGGTTGCATGGTGTGCCAGCTAGCATAGTATCAAACAGAGATCCGAGATTCACATCTCGCTTTTGGCAGTCTTTACAGGCAGCGTTGGGGACTCAGTTGAGGATGAGTTCGGCATAACATCCACAGACTGATGGGCAGTCGGAGCGTACGATCCAATCGTTGGAGGATTTATTGAGAACTTGTGTGCTGGATCATATGGGTGGCTGGAGTGAGGTGCTTCCATTGGTAGAGTTCACGTACAATAACAGCTACCACTCCAGTATAGGTATGGCACCATATGAGGCCTTGTATGGGCGACGATGTAGGACACCGCTATGCTGGAACCAGGATGGTGAATCTTGGTATTGGGTCCAGAATTTCTGCAGCAGACTTTTGAGAAAGTCAAGACAATTCAGGAGAGAATGAGGGCTACTCAGAGCAGACAGAAGTCATACGCAGATAAAAGGAGGCGGCCACTAGAGTTTGAAGCTGGGGACCATGTATTTCTCAGAGTGACACTGACGGCAGGTATTGGTAGGGCAATCAAATCAAGGAAGTTAACCCCGAGGTTTGTTAGGCCTTATTAGATTTTGAGGAGAATTGGCGCTCCAGCTTATGAGATAGCCCTGCCGCCGCAGTTGGCGAATCTGCACAATGTGTTTCATGTCTCTTAACTGAGGAAATACATAGCAGATCCATCTCACATACTGGAGTCAGACGATATTCAGATCCGGGAAGACTTGACGGTGACCATTAGACCAGTGCAGATCCTCGACTCGCAAGTGAAGAAGTTATGAGGGAAGGAGATCAAAACCGTGAAAGTGCTTTGGGACGAGACTACTCAGGAGATGACCTGGGAAATGGAAGATCGCATGAGGCAATCCTACCTGCACTTGTTTCCTGGTAAGTTCTATTTTCGAGGACGAAAATCTTGAAAGGTGGGGGTAATGTAAGACCCGAGAAAATTAAATAGTTAATTAAATAATTATTTAATAAATGCGGGTAATGGATGCCTTTAAGGCATTTAATGCAAAATGCTTTGGTGTGGAAATGTACTAGCTCAAGTGGTTAAGAGTACTTTATTGTGTGAGAGGACTTGAGTTCGAGTCCTATGTATGTTAATTATGTGATGTTGTTTTATTTCTATTATATATATATATATATATATAT
>Ga0214543_1001741_pt1 | contig 42598 bp, 33 predicted proteins | sample CNSS2metaG_FD_160094 | JGI IMG/M metagenome (GOLD analysis project Ga0214543, IMG submission 160094) | Root nodule microbial communities from cowpea collected in UCLA plant growth center, Los Angeles, California, USA - CNSS2 | ecosystem: Host-associated > Plants > Roots > Nodule | place: USA...
CTTTGTGCATTCAACCACCAATTTTCGTGAGCTCTCCTTCCTAGAAGTGAACTCACCTTTGCCTTATCTTGCTTGCAAGTGGCGGCACCATCACTCATCTCTAGGGCTTGGTTGGCTTAGATCCCCCTATGAGTGGCGTGCTTCTTCCATTCTTCATCTTCTATGCTTTCCATTTTTATTGTTTCTTCTTTCATTTTGCTCTTTAGTGTTGTTATTGCCGTGTGTGTTTAAGCTTGAATCCAACTCTCTTCTTCCTTTCATGAGCTTGAGAAATGAACCTTCACATCTAGATAGCGTGCTATCTTAATGTCCAGTGGAAATTTTCAAAAAGCTTTCTTAAACAACTTCACCATATTCATAACTCTAAAAGGAAACAAGATAATCCTTCATCATCAAATAATACTAATAATAATAAAAATATGAAATAACATAATAATAATTATTAGAGCAATAATAACACTAAGACATATATATAAATCAATGAATACTAATAAGAGATTAACAATTATAATAACAATAAGAGATAAAAAGTAGATGAGGAAAGGAGTAGAAATAGCTTGGGTTGAGGCACACATTGCGCTATCCTTAGAGAGAAAATGCCCCTACTGCACAGGGCTAAACAAATACACAATCATATGTGTTTCAAACCATATGCGTTTCTCTCCCAAGATACAATAACCCGTCAGATCGATCGAGTGCACCGAAGGATCTCCGAACTTTATGAACACCACTGTTTTAAGATAATATAGAGAAGAAAAGAATAACACTTTTAAGAAAAACTCTAGTGTTTATTGTCTCTGTTGTTGTTTTGTTGTTGTCTTGCCCCATGCACCTATGTGGTATTTATAGGTTAAAAGGGAGACAAAGGAGTGAATAGTAATAAGAATATAACTGTTAGCCATAAATGACATTAACCCATAAAATAAAGGTCTATAAAAACATGAGTAACAATAACTTTTTTTATTTTAATTATTTATTTTTTAAATTATATTAAAATATTTCTAACAATTTCTATTGTTGCTAGGTGAAGTTATTCATTGTTTGTGCCATTCAAAGGAGGTATTCATTCCTTGTGGATTCATGGAAGGTGTTCCTGCATCTCTTGTGTGACTCACGAGAGTTGCCTTCATTCTTTGTTGAAGTCAAAGGGGATGTTCATCCGTTGTGGTTTTCAAGGGATATGTCTTTCATATGTTGTGGCTTGAAGAGATGTGTTTTCATTCGTAAATTGTTCTTACTCCTATTTGAAATTTCAATTTATTTTTAGTGTTTAGTTAATCCTTTTTTAGAGAGATTAACAACTAGACGTAGGGCCTTTTTATCCAAACCAATATAAAATAACTTGTGTAATTTTCTGTCCCTTACTTTCTTTATTTTATTGTAATTTTTAAATTAAAGGAAATGATTTTAATTTAACTTTGATATTAAAAAGGGAAAAATTTTAAAGCACAATTTTTGTTAAGCAAACCAATTCACCCCACCCCCTTGGTTTTGGTCCAAAAGCGAATATTTCGTTGTGCGATTCTAACAATGGCCTCCACTGTTATTATGCTATTGTCGTCTTCTCTTCCGTTGCTCTTCCTTCTCATCCTCCCCTTTTCTTTCTTTCTTTCTTCTTATTCTTCTTCTTGTTCATTCCTGATTAATATATAACAAATATTTCATCAAATTTAGTGAGAAAGTTTGACATCCATTTTACTAACGAATTAAAAAATAATAATTAATGATTAACTTAAAAAGAAAAACTCAAGATTTTAGAAAGAAGAAACGAATTTAGAAAAAATCAATTATAGATAGATTTACCAATGAATTTTATTACAAAATCAATTCTCAAAATGAAAATTTTGACATCTATTTTAACAATCAAATTCATCATAAAAACATGTGATTAATCAAAGTTATAATTTACTAACAAATATTACTGACAAATTCATTTTTGATAAAAATATTTATCGGTAATTGAGATTTTAAAATCTATTAGTAAAATTTATTAACAAATTTTATTTTGTTGACAATATTTTTTTCTGTTGATAAATAATTTAACAATTTTCTATTATAACTATAAATATATTAATATATTAATTAGGGTAAATTATTAGATAAGTATAAGCTATGAGAATGAAAAATATTAACAAGATGTATTTAATGTAAACAACTTAATGAGAGTTTGTCCCCTGATTTATTCGAACCTTGTTTTCATCAAATACCTCTTGTAAATATTTTTCCTTCTTATGGCTTATACATATCTAACATGGTATATTAGTCATTGTTTAAAAAGCCTATCCTAGCGAATTTCCTTTTTGGACATTTCTTTTTCACCCACTATCGGGCCGCTAACGGACTATCCATTTTTAGATCCACACATGAGATGTATATACCTCAGTATGAGGGATGTGTTGAAAGTTCCAAATCGACTAGAGATAAAACAATTTCGTAATATATAAGTAAAATACAAACCTTACCCTACAAGTCAGTTTTGTGGAGTTGAGTTAGATTTCAAATTCACTTATGTCATAAATAATTTTTTAAAATGTTTAAGAATAACTCTTTTATTTAAATAATACTTTTAAAATGTATGTATTAAATCGTTTTAATAAACTACACGACAGACCAGATCCTACTTAAATCATGTTGTCGAGATCTGATTGGTTTAGTTGGTCTAATTTTAATCTGAAATGACAGTGCTTCTCGTGCTGACAGGTGACCACCCAAAAACGGAAATGATAAATTCGATTCCGTCAAACAATAAAAAACTGTTCTCATCATTTTTTCTTTCGCGCACTTCACTTGTTTTGTTATAAAGTATTCTTTGATCTATATTCACTCTTTAATTGATACGGTTCTTGTTATGACTAAAGAATCTCATTACTTTTAATTATTTGTTTCTTTCACAAAAATATATAAACAAAAATCTTATTTATGACTTTTATTTTTCTTCTATAACTTGATATGAATATATATAAACAAGATGACATTATTTTTAACTGTTAATAAAAAAATTAAAAAACAAATCTGCTTTCATATAATTTTCCAATAAGTTTAACTGAGTAAAGGGCACCATCAAACCCAATCTGCTTTCAAAATATTCGAGAATGGTTCTGGGCAACCTGGATTTCCCAACCGAAAGGGAAATCAAATTAAAGTTTTACAATGGACGATAAGGTTCGTCAAAAACATAACATGCAAATTGTCTCATGTTTTATCTTCAACATAATGTGAGATTCCTGATCTCTATTTTGAGGACATAATGCAAAGATTAGTTTCCAACCAATAACTGGTGTGCTTAATGATATGAGATAACAGAATTATTCTTCGATACCAAATGTTTTCTATTAGAGCTACTCAATTGTTTGGACGTGTCATTTTCATTTGAAAATCAAAAGCTTAGTCTTAATTGGTGGCATATACGTAGAGAAGAGATACATTTAGCAGCAAATTCTCTTTTGTGTTTATTGTTGCTAGGTGGTCAAATTTAAACGGTTTAGTTTCAACAGTTCTGTAGAAAATGTCTCCTCCGACCATTATCCTATGGTATACCTTTGAATATTATCACACTACAATAATTAAACGGTTGTAGTTTTTGTTTTGAAAGAAACTTTGCTCAAGAGATCATAATATCCCATTTCCAGGTTATGGCGTTGTAGATATATAAAGTATATTTTTTCTAGTAAGGTGGTCTCTGTGTGAATAAACTTAACTTAAATATACTTAAATGAAGGTTTTATGGATAATTAATATTTTACAAGTTTTGTTTTTGGATAGCAAATCACTACAACAAAAATAACTTTACACAATACTACACGAGACTACGTGTATAAAAATGTGATCTAAAGATAATAAAGACAACATTTGTTTAGATGTGGTTTAAACATTATTTTAAGTAACATTTATATAAATATTGTTTCTAAAAAGTATGAGCTAATTCATAAAAATGTGGTGTAAAATAAACTAAAAATTAAAACTTTTACATTAGAAATATTTCATCCTTCCTTTTTTGACTGAAAATACAAAACTTAGTTCCAAAAACGCAAAAAATTAAATTTTTTCCATCCCTTTGATTTTAGACTAAAAACGTCAAGAGTTCATAGTATTGAAAATGTGAATTCCTAAAAAACATGTACATCAAAATTGTTGTCTTTTATGAGGATTTTAAACAACAATTTTAAAATTATTGTCGTACTGAAAATCGTGACCTATTTATCCATAACTATGCTCACCTAGATTATGCCTAAAAATTCGTTATCTAAATTTTAGCCCACAATTTTGTGCTTTAATATAGTGTGTTAAGAGTTTATTGTGTTATGCTTTTGTAATAATTAGTCGTTGGTTTGGAGATGAAAAGTCAGAAATGAGTTTATAAATTATATTATTATGACATGAATAACATAATATAAATGAATGAGAATTATTCACACATACATACTTGTTATCAACAAATTGGTATCAGATATTGAATGTCTAAGTGTTGTTTAAAAGTTTTAGTGAGATGACCAACCTCACAAACAACCTTAAATCAGGATGCCCCGCCTAGATTGACAAAAACAGACAATTATGATAATTGAAGTTTCTAGATGAAAATACTTTTTAGTTCCCAAGATAATTTGGAGGAGGTTGAAGATGGTTTCATACAACAATAAAGCATCATAGGATTTTCGAATGCACAAAATAATTTGTTCAAAGCAACACGTACGAATGACAAGGCACCCTGAATTTAAACATGGGATATCCTGCAAAAGAAGACCGAAAACTTAAGGTTGACCGAAAACTTTAACCTCTAAATTTTTAAAGCTAAGTACTTTTGATAATTTGTTGGTTTAAAATTCATCGACCATTAGTTAATTTTGACCACTGGAGTGTCTATAACGTGAAGCATTAAAGTTACTTGATGCTTTGATGCTAATGTAAAAGTACGTGATATTGAAACTAATGATGGGTGACTAACTTACGTAAGAATTGAAACTATTTAATTTTAAAAATTGATGAAATATATTCACGTAATTGAAAGAATATATCAGAAAAGCACATTAAAAATCATAAAAGAATAATTAAACAAAACCCATGAAAAAGTAGTTCATTTATATTTCGCACACGTGTAAAAGATTGAATGTAACGACAACTTTAAGCAATTAGTTTTTGTTAACCGTGAAATCGTATTGCATTTCTTTTTTTAAATTACACAAAATTTGTGTAAACTTGAACTTATAACAACTCGTACAAAATTATAGGAAAAAAGGATTGCACCATATTCTTTTCAGTATCATGCCACTTTCATCAATGCACTTTTTAAATTAATATTTTAGCGTGATATCTCTATCTCTAATCACATATGCATTAGAATTGATGATGTATGCATGTTTATCCATATGACAAAATACGGTTATTTTCGTCTATCCAACTTCCATTTTATGCTTGTAGATAACAGAATTCAAAGACTACTCATGAGGGACGAAACGAATATGCAAATTACGAGTAGAAAATAAAAAAATTCAATGTATTGAATTAGCGTGAGGCAGCCACTCCGCATAGATGCACCACCAACGCATATAAACTCAAATCCACTTTAGTTGCTCTTTTAAGAGATATCACAAAGGTAAATAAAAATTATGGTTGAAAGTATTTTTCTTATAAAAAGCCCATGCTAGATATTAATGTCCTTTCACATCTAAATTATAACACCCCATTTAATTAATAACCCTAATTAAAAGAAATGTCATACAAAATAATATAGTAAGCAAGGTCCTGGAGTATAAACGCTACTCCTTACAATTATCCCAAAAGAACCAGGAAAGGATTAAGACACACCACGATGCCAGTTACAAAAGGGAACAAGAGATCTAAAGTATTCAAAATAAAGTTCTAAGATAAGGCGGTACATGGGCCACAGTCCTAAAAGAAGACATAAACAAGCAAACTCCAACCCATATAGTCTATGTAGCGGAATCAACATTTCTCTGTTGACCATGAGGAGTTCTTGCATCTGCTCACATCAATAAATTGATGATCATTGCAAAGAGAGAAAACCACACACATAACAATCAAACAAGCAAAGGGTAAGCTAGAGCAGAAAATGATTTATCATACGGTTACATACAATTTCATGGTCCAAGATGCATATGTCAATCAATCATGTTATGACTTGCAAACTCATCCGCATACATATAATTAGTCGGATTCAGCGGATGCTTGCACTTGTGGTGGTCTTTACTGCTCTACCAAGCTAATTGTTATAGTGTTTCATCCACCACACACAAGGTTAGCCTTTGAAGTATTCCAAGCCTCCTACTACTCTCACCACTCGAGTCAATACGCTCACTAGTGAAGAATTTGATTTTTTACCTCGCCTTATATGCCTCGGTTGTCCAGGAACCGAAGCATATAATGGCGCGGTGGCATTTTTGCAATTTCAGACAACTTTTATGTCTCGGTTCAGCTTAACCCGAAGCAAAAGAGGCTCATATGCTTCGGTTCGACAAAAACCGGTGCCAAAGGAGGCTCATATGCTTCGGTTACACAGACCCGAAGCCAAAAACCCACTAGTCGTCACCTCTTTGGCCTCGGGTGGGTCTGAACCGGTGCCAAATAGGGCTATATGCTTCGGTTCAATTAATAACCGAGGCCATATGGTTTAATTAGGGTTGCTCGAGCATGGTGCAGATGCGTGGAAGAAGATGGTGGTGGCTGCTGCGTTTCGCCAGCGAGGATGATTGGCTTCGGTTCTATTTTGACCCGAGGCAGAAATGGAACTCTATGGCTTCGGGTAACAACTGAGGCCAAAAGGGGTGCCTTTTAGCCTCACCCCAATATGCCTCGGTTCCAGACCCGAGGCAAAATGAGGAAAATAATCGGGGCAAAAAGCTTTTACTGCAGTAGTGGTTGTATGTGAGACAAACTGACCCTTTAAAGTGTCAGGATGCAATCCTTACCTTGAATCCTTACTGAATTATATAAATGAGGCACCACCATGAACTCCCACTAATAGGGTTCATGGAATTATGTTCTGACCAAATGAGGCACCATCATGAAATCTCACCTAGAGGTTCATGGAATTACGCCCTGACCAATGAGGCACCACCATGAAGCCATCGTGAAATTACGCCTAGGCGAGAGCTCGACAATGGTATTGCAAGGTTCCAGCAAGTTCTCGCTCAGGCGAAAGCGTCTCGCTTAAGCGAGACCTTTGCTCACTAAAAAATGCATTTAGTCGCCTAGGCGACAGCTCGTGCTGGAACCAAGGGTGGGTTCTCGCTACTCTCGCTTAGGCGAGAGTCACCCGCTTGGGCGAGATCAACATGTTCTCACTTGTTAGCACTTGAAACTCCTCGTTCAACCAAACATACCCACGCACCAAACATTTTCTTACGACCAACAACATCATTCAAGCACCAACAACACAAGAACAGTCCAGAAATAAACCAGATACTTAAGAAAACATAAACTCTAGCTTCCCTTACTTGGAAAAACTAGTAGAAAAGCCTTGACACTTAAGCCATGAGTACCACAGTTTTGAGAACGGATTTGGGGAGCTGGAAAAGTAGCGGAAACATATTCCAATTGGGTTATCATGGTGAACCCTAACTAGAATCACGAATGGGTAGAAGAATGGGTCGAACTCACTTGAAATCGAATGGGTCTTAAAACCCTAGCAGAGCACAACTGCTGTTCTAAGAGAGAGTGGGAGGGGAACTAATTTTTGAAAAGTGTAGAGAATGAGAGTGTTAGCTGGTTTAGGTTCTTTGGCTCCTTATGGGCCAGCCCTAGGCCCAACTAATTTGGGCCAGCCCTTAAATATTGGGACAGAAATAATAAGTGGGCCTTACATTCTCCTCAACAACAAAAATTTTTGTCCTAAAAAATGAAGACTTACCAGGAAAATAGATGCGGATGTGACTTCCTCATATCCTCCTCTAACTCCCAAGTAAAGTCATTTGTCCTCTGGTCCCAGATGACTTTGACAAGACTGACTGGTTTTCCCCGACGTTCCTCAACTTGACTATCCTCCAAAACAACTTGTGGTACCTCCATAAAAAGATCCGCCCTGATTTGTACATCCTCTACTTCCAACTCATGAGACGGATCAAATACGTACTTCCTTAGTTGTGACACGTAAAACACCGGATAAAGATTTGCCAACTGAGGAGGCAAAGCAATCTCGTAAGCCATCAGTCCAATCCTTCTCGAGATTTGATAAGGGCCAAGGAACTTAGGAGAAAGCTTCCTTGAGTGGAGAGCCCTTCCCACACTAGTGGTTCGGGTCACTCTCAAGAACACATGATCTCTGGCCGTCAATTCCAAGGGTCTCCTCTTGCGGTCTGCATAAGCCTTCTGCCTACTCTGAGAGGCTTGCATCCTATCTCTCGCCATTCTCACCTTTTCAATAGTCTGCTCTAGCAACTCAGGCCCAACAAGCACTACATCCCCATCTTGATACCAACACAAAGGGGTCCTACACTTCCTACCATATAGAGCCTCATATGGCTCCATGTTGATGCTTGCATGGAAACCGTTATTGTAGGTGAACTCTATCAGAGGTAAAACTTCATCCCACGCACCTAAGTGATCCAATACACATGTTCTCAACAAGTCCTCAAGTGACTGGATCATTCTCTCTGACTAGTCATTGGTCTGGGGATGATAGGCTGAACTCATACTCAACTTGCTACCCAAAGCACTCTGCAGCGTCTCCCAAAATCGTTAAGTGAAACGTGGATCCCTATCTGAAACTATGCTCGATGACACTATTTTCTTGATGTACAATTGGGCCAACTTGGCCATAGACATCCTCAAGTTCATTGCCAAGAAATGAGCACTCTTGGTCAATCGGTCCACAATAACCTAGATCGCATCATGTCCCCTAAAAGTCCGTGGCAAATGGGTCACAAAATCCATAGCAATGCTATCCCATTTCCACACTGGTATGTCCAACGATCGTAGAATTCTACTGGGTCTCTAATTCTCAACCTTCGCCTTCTGACATGTCAAACAAGCAGACACAAATTGTGCCACGTCCCTCTTCATAACCTGCCACTAGAAGGTCTCCTTGAGATCTTGATACATCTTAGTCATGCCAGGATGCAAACTAAGACGACTCTTATGTCATTCCTCAAGGATCAACCTCTTCACCTCAGCATCATCTGGTATACACACCCTACCCTGGAATCTTAGTATACCATCGTTACCCAAGACAAAATCCTTTACTTAATCTGATCCAAGCTATTCCACTACCCTCTTCAAACTGGCATCCAACAACTATCTTTCACTGACTGAGTCCAAGAAGTCACTAGATATAGTCAGAGTGCTACATCTAATGGACTCAGATTCCAACTTGACCTGCAGCTTCATATCTTTGAATTTCTCCAGCAGTTCCACTTCCTTGATCATAAGGTACGCAGTATGCACCGTCTTCCTACTTAAGGCATCTGCCACCACATTTGCCTTCCTCGGAAGGTATAAAAGTTCAAAATCGTAACCCTTTAGGAATTCCATCCACCTACTTTGTCTCATGTTCAGCTCCTTCTGATCAAACAAGTACTTGAAACTCTTGTGATCGTTGAACACCCAAATTTGGGCACTATATAGGTAGTGCCTCCAGACCTTCAAGGCAAACACTATAGCCGCCAACTCCAGGTCATGAGTGGGGTATTTTCTCTCATGCACCTTAAGTTGCCTTGAAGCATAGACCACCGCCTTCTTTTCTTACATCAATACACAGCCAAGCCCTAGATGAGAGGCATTACAATAAACCTCAAAGGGTTTACCAACATCTGGAATAACCAATGTAAGAGCACTCGTCAACCTTCGCTTAAGATCTTGAAAACTTTCCTCACACTTATCGGTCCAAGTGAAAGGTTGGTCCTTTCGGGTAAGCTGTGTCAGAGGTGCCACTATCTTGGAGAATCCTTATATGAATCTCCTATAGTAGCCAGCTAGACCCACGAAGCTCTTAATCTCTATTGCTGACTTGGGACTTTCCCACTGAACCACTACCTCAACCTTGGCTAGATCCACTGCAATGCCCTGTGCAGATATCACATGCTCCAAGAACTGCACTTCATCCATCCAGAATTCACACTTGGATAATTTAGCATACAAATATTTCTCTCTCAGAATACCAAGTACTAATCTCAAGTGCTCGGCATGCTCCTCCTAAGTTCTAGCATAGATAAGTATGTCGTCTATGAAGACTACGACAAACTTATCCAAGAAGTGCCTGAAGATCCAGTTCATGTAATCCATAAGCACAGTCGGAGCATTGGTCACACCAAAAGGCATAACCACGTACTCGTAGTGTCCATACCAGAACCTGAAGGTTGTCTTCTGTACATCATCCGCCTTCGCTAAAATCTGGTGATACCCCGACTATAAATCTATCTTTGAGAACATCAACGCTCCATACAACTAGTTCATCAAATCATCTATTCTGAGAAGGGGATACTTGTTCTTTATGATCATCTTGTTCAGCTGTCAGTAGTCCACACACAGACGTGAACTCCCATCCTTCTTCTTCACCAACAACACTAGTGCTCCCCAAGGCGGAGTACTGGGTTGAATGAACTATTTCCCCAATAATTCCTCAATCTGACTCTTGAGTTCCACCAACTCTGCCAGAGCCATTGACATTGGACCGATTCCTGGTACCAGGTCAATAGAGAATTCCACCTCTCTATTGGAGGCAACCCTAGTACTTCCTCTAGGAACACATCCTCAAACTCATGTACTACTGATATAAATAACGTCCCTTCCTCTTTCTCTACCTCTAGATGAGTGAAAATTATGAAACACTACGTGCCACTTTGAATCTCCTTCATGACCCCTTGAGACGATAACAACTCACGCTTCTCTGAGTTGGGGAACAACAACTTTTTCTCTCGACAATTTATAAGAATGCAATTGGCAGAGAGCTAATCCATTACTAAGATCACCTCCAACTCTTGTAGAGGTAGGCATATCAGATTTACCTTGAATCTGCGTCCTTCTACCTCCATTGGACATCTAGCACACAAGGACGATGTCATGACCAAACTCGACGTTGGAGTAGATACCACAAGTTCACATTGTAGCTCACACACCGGCAGACCCAACCGTTTCACGCAAGCATCTGATACAAAGGAGTGCGTTGCTCCGAATCATATAACACACAACATTTCATCCCAACAATCACACAATATCCCATAACAAGGTTACTTGACTGTGAGTACAGGACCAACGAGGATATTGGACTCTCAAGTGCAGAAGCTGCGCGGAAAGGAGATCTAGACGGTGAAAGTCCTTTGGGATGAGACTACTCAGGAGATGACTAGGGAGATGGAGGATCACATGAGGCAATCCTACCCGCACTTCTTTCCTGGTAAGTCCAATTTTTGAGGACGAAAACCTTTTAAGGTGGAGGGAATGTAAGATCCGAGAAAAGTAAATAATTAAATAAATCATCATTTAATAAATGATGGTAGTAGGAGCCTTTATGACATTTAATACAAATTGTTGTGACGTGGAAAAGTACTAGCTCAAATGGTTGAGTGTACTTGATTATGTGAGAGGACTTGGGTTCGAGTTCTATGTGTGTAAATTGTATGATGTTTTATTTTGTGCATTATTTAAGGTTATGCAGTGAATGTGAGTAGTGAAAATGTAATCCTAAAATTACAAGAAGTATCACAAAAACATGAATTGGTTGAGCATTTGATTTGTGATTGAGTGGTTGTGTGTTCAAATTTTGTTGAGAACGAAATTGACTTCTTTATTTTTGCTCATATAATGATAGCCTAAATGTGAAAGGGTGGTAAATCATAGAGACAATGGGCAACCAAGGGAATGGGAAAAACAACCCATAATGGGCTATCAAAGGCAATTATAAACAATTAAAAAGCCTTTTTCGTTTTTTTTTTGCCATTAACCATAATTAGAACCATATAAAAGGGGAAATAAGGTAATTAGGAGGTTTTTTTGAAGTCTGAAACCTAGAGAGTGGTAAGGAGCACGAAATTTGAGTGAATTGGGGAGGACTTTTGCTATTCTCGCTCAGGCGAACAAGGCTCGCCTAGGCGAAACTAGCAGAGATTCAAAACCTGGTTTTGTTCGAGCATCTCGCCCAAGCGAGTGCATATCGCCTAAGCGAGAAATCGAGGGGTGGAAAGGTCTTGCTCGAGCATCTCGCTTAGGCGAGGAGCCCATGGTTTGGGCGACAGAGCATCTCGCTCAAGAAAGAGGTACTCGCCTGAGCGAGAAATTGTGACAGGATGAGTGTGTTTATGTTGACTCGCCACCAAGGCGAGAGACCTTATTTTTGGGCGAAGGGGAAGCTCGCCCAAGCGAGAAGGGTTTGCCTAAGCGAGACTTCGCAATAAGCCCATGTAGCACGCTCGCTCAGGCGAGCAAGCTTAGCTTAAGCGAGACAGCCCTGGTCGCTTAAACTAAGGCTTCTAGCCTAAGCGAGATTAATGCAGTTTTGTGTGTGTTATTTGTACGCATTGATGCGAACTTAGACCGGGAGATGTTGTGCCATGAGCGGGTATGTTCATGGATGGTGGTGAACACGTGATGATTTGAGTCGGGAGGTTCATATCCAATTACTCTCGTGTGGGGATACAAGCGAGGTAGTAATGCCATTTAGAGTGACTAATGCTTCGGTCGTCTCCATGGATTACATGAATCGGATTTTCCAGCCCTATTTGGACAAATTTGTGGTGGTGTTTATAGATGACATTCTCATCTATTCTAGGGATAGGGAGGAGCGCACTGAGCAATTGCGAGTTGTATTGGCCGTACTCAAAGAACATTAGTTATATGGCAAGCTATCTAAGTGCGAGTTCTGGTTAGACGAGATACAATTTCTAGGGCATGTCATTTCTTCACATGGTATTGCAGTGGATCCAAGTAAGATCAAAATAGTGTTGAAATGGGAAAGACCATGGACTGTGACTGAGGTACGAAATTTCTAGGGATTGGCTGGATACTACATGAGATTTGTAGAGGGATTCTCTAAAATGGTGAGTCCTCTGACCCAACTCAGTAGAAAGGACCAACCATTCTCCTGGATAGAGAAATGTAAAGAATGCTTTGAGGAAATGAAGAAGAGGTTGACTACGACTTCAGTACTAGTTATACCAGACACAAGCAAGAAGTTTGAGGTATATTGTGATGCATCCTATCAGGGTTTGTGGTGTCTACTGATGCAAGAGAAGAGGCTAGTAGCCTATGCTTCTAGGCAGTTGAAAGTTCATGAAAAGAACAACCACACCCATGATCTAGAGTTGGTTGCGGTAGTATTCACTCTTAAGACTTGGAGGCATTACTTGTATGGGTCCCAGTTCCAAGTTTTCAGCGATCACAAAAGCTTGAAATACCTGTTTGATCAGAAGGAGTTAAATATGCGACAACAATGCTGGATGGAGTATCTCAAGGACTATGATTTTTAGTTACTCTACCATCCAGGTAAAGCAAATGTAGTGGCGGACGCCCTGAGTCGAAAAAGGATGCATGTGTCGACCATGATAGTGAAAGAGCTGGAATTAATTGAGAATCTCAGGGATATGAATCTGGGTATGCAGCTGGAAGAGAATTCTATCAGGTGTATTGTGTTGACTTTGACCAGTGACATCTTGGGGATGATCCGGGATGAGCAAAAGAAGGATGTCGAGCTGCAGTAGTTTGTGAGTTGGTTGGGTACAGAAAAAGGGAAAGATTATAGAATGGGATCTGATGGCATCCTGCGATTTCGAGATAGAGTATGTATACTTGAGAATTGGAGGTTGAGAAAGTAGATTTTAGAAGAGGGTCATACAAGCCATCTTAGCATACATCCAAGTATGACTAAGATGTATAAGAATCTGAAACAGTCCGTTTGGTGGAACGGAATGAAGACCAATGTCGTAGATTTCGTGGCATCATGCTTGATGTGTCAGAAGGCAAAGATTGAACATTAGAGGCCAGGCGGTACGTTACAGTCGCTAAACATCCCGCAGTGGAAGTGGGATAGCATCTCCATGGATTTCGTAACTCATTTGCCGAGATCTACGAAGGGGTATGATTCAATCTGGGTGATCATGGACAGGTTAACTAAGTGTGCCCATTTCTTAGCAATTAATCAGAAGATGTCAATGGATAAGCTGGCGGAGTTGTATGTTAGAGAAGTAGTCAGATTGCATGGAGTGTCGGCTAGGATCATATCTGACAGGAACCCGAGGTTCACTTCTCATTTTTGCCAATCGCTACAAGCAGCTTTAGAGACCCAATTACGGATGAGTTCTGTGTATCATCCTCAAATAGATGGTCAGTCGGAGAAGACAATCCAGTCATTGGAGGATCTGCTGCGAGCATGTGTATTGGATCATATGGGTAGTTGGAGTGAAATGCTTCCATTGGTGGAATTTACGTACAACAATAGCTATCACTCCAGTATTCGTATGGTGCCATATGAGGCCTTGTATGGACGACGATGCAGAACACCACTTTATTGGAATCAAGATGGCGAGTCACTTGTATTGGGTCCAGAGTTCTTACAGCAGACTTCTGAGAAAGTCAAACCCATTAATATGGCATCTAATGATAATAAAATGCAGAAGGAGAGGGCTACTTGACAAAAGAAAAGAGGTATGCTAAAGCTTCAGTCTTAGGATGCAATATTGGCTCAAAACAAAATAATGACTCAACAGCTTGAATCAGTAATGAAGAAGCTTTCTCAATGGCCTAAGGAACTTCAGAATGTCTCACAGGCTCAACACCAACAACTTGTGCAAGGATGTGAGTTGTGTGGTGGAGATCATTCAAATGGGGAGTGTGTAATGAAGACTAATTCTGAAGAAGAGGTCAACTACATGGGTAACCAAGGTCGTCAGGGTAATTATTGTAATTACAACCAAGGTTGGAAGCCTCACCCAAGCATGGGCCAGCCTGGACCTTCTAACAGACCTCCACCTCAATCCCAACCATCTTTGACTGATAGGACCACTAAGCTTAAGGAAGCAATACAACATTTAGTGCAAGTGTCTATTTCCAATCAAAAGAGTATAGAGGCATCTCTCCTTAACTTGGAGATACAAATTGGGCAACTTGCTAAGAAGTTGGAGGACAAGCCAAAGAAGAACTTTGAGGCTAATACTGAGGTTAACCCCAAGGAGCAGTGTAAGACTATTGTTACAAGAAGTGGTAAGGTGTTAGTGGAGAGAGATGTGATAAAAAAAGAGAGTGAGAAAGAAAAAGGCGAGACGAGTGGAGAGAAAAGTAAGAATGATGAAAAAGTTGAGGGAGAAGATGAGAATGAAGTGGAGAGAAAAAACAGTAAGGAAAAAAAATTGTGAAGCCACTTCCTTATCCAAAAACCCACTCTAGAAAAGAAAAGGAGAAACAATTTTCTAGGTTTTTGGATATTTTCAAGAAGCTAGAAATTACCATTCCCTTTTTCTAAAGCTCTCCAACAGATGCCTTCCTATGCCAGATTTATGAAGGAATTGCTCACCAAAAAGAGGAAGTACATTGAGGAAGAGACAATCGAAGTGCAAGGCAATTGTAGTGCAATTATTCAAAAGCACTTGCCTCCCAAATTCAAAGATCCAGGTAGTTTCGCTATACCATGCACCATTAAGAAATTACCCATTGGAAAGGCATTAATTGATTTAGGAGAAAGTATAAATTTGATGCCTCTTTCCATGATGAGAAGAATTGGAGATTTGAAGGTGAAACCCACAAGGATGAAACTTCAATTAGCTGATCGGTCTATTAAGTGTTCATATGGTGTTATAGAAGATGTATTGGTGAAAGTTGATAAATTCACTTTTCCAGTGGATTTTGTCATCTTGGATATGGAGGAGGACACTGAGGTCCCTCTCATATTGGGGTGCCCATTCATGAAGACTGCTAGGGTGATTATTGATGTGGATGATGGTCATCTAAAAGTTTGAGTGCAAGATGAAACTGTGACTTTTAATGTCATAACGGCCATGCAACATCCAAGTGATAGTGGCAATTGTTTTAGATTGGAGGTCCTTGATGAAGTGATTGACACAACTAAGAGTCAGATGCATGTAAAATCCTCTCTTGAGATAGTTTTGACTGATTCTTGTGATAATTTGACTCTTGAAGAGGAAGCCAAAGTGAAAGAAGTCACTATGCAGTTGGAAAAGACTAGAGAAGTATCTTCCACTCATGCTAAAGTGGAGAATTTGACAAAGGAGAAATCTGATGATCAAGGTAAACTTGAGTTGAAAATATTGCCAGATCATCTCAAGTATGCCTTCTTAGAAGAAGATTGTAAGAAACAGGTGATAATTAGCATTGCACTTTCGCAGTTTGAAGAGCATAGGCTTTTGGAGGTGCTCAAGGCAAATCAAAGGGCTATAGGTTAGCATATTTCTGACTTGAAGGGGATAAGCCCAACCTATTGCATACACAAGATCATGTTGGAGAAGGACTACAAACCCATTGCACAACCATAAAGACGATTAAATCCCACTTTGAAAGAAGTGGTGAAGAAGGAGGTGCTGAAATTGTTGGAAGTAGGGATGATATATTCAATTTCTAACAGTTCTTGGGTAAGTCTTGTGCACGTTGTGCAAAAGAAAGGGGGGATGAATGTTGTCAAGAATGAGAAAAATGAGTTAATTCCAACTCGAACAGTTACTGGGTGAAGGATGTGCATTGATTATAGGAAGCTGAATCAAGCCACTTGGAAGGATCATTTTCCTCTCCTTTTCATGGACCATTGGAACGGTTGGTTGGGCAAGCTTTCTACTGTTTCCTGGATGATTATTCAGGATATAATTAGATAGTAGTTAATCCAAAGGATCAGGAGAAGACTACTTTCACATGTCCTTATGGTGTATTTGCTTATAAGCGGATGCCTTTTGGCCTTTGTAATGCACCAGCTACCTTTCAATGATGCATGCTAGCCATTTTTGCTGATTTGGTTGAGAAGAGTATTGAGGTATTTATGGACGATTTCTCTATTTTTGGTCCATCTTTTGATTCATGCCTTGAGAACTTGGATGTGGTTTTGAAAAGATGCATTGACACAAACCTTGTGCTAAATTGGGAGAAGTGCCATTTTACGGTGAGAGAAGGTATTGTGTTGGGCCATAAAGTCTCTTCCAAGGGAATTGGTGATGATCATGCTAAGGTGGATGTCATTGATAAATTACCACCTCCAACAAATGTCAAAGGGGTTAGAAGTTTTCTTGGTCATGGAAGTTTCTATAGAAGATTTATCAAAGATTTCTCCAAGATTGCTAAACCCCTGTGTAATCTCCTTGTTAAAGATGCTCCTTTTGAGTTTGATGGTGAGTGTTTGCAAGCTTTTAATAGCTTGAAGGAGAAATTAGTTTCTGCCCCAGTGATAATTGCACCAATTTGGACTCAAGAATTTGAGTTGATGTGTAATGCTACCGATTATGCCATTAGGTCTGTTCTTGGTCAGAGAAAAGAGAAAGTTTTTCATGCCATATATTATGCCAGCAAAGTCTTGAATAGTGCTCAGCTTCATTATGCCACAACAGAGAAGGGGTTTTTGGCCATTGTCTATGCACTGGAGAAGTTTAGACCTTACCTTATTGGGTCTAAAGTGATCATCTATACAGACCATGCTGCCATAAAGTATTTGTTGTCCAAGCCTGACTCCAAGCCACAGTTGATTAGATGGGTTCTCTTATTACAAGAGTTTGATTTGGAGATTAGGGACAAGAAAGGGAGTGAGAATGTTATTGCATATCATCTTTCTCGGTTGGTAAATGATGAAGTTACATGCAAAGAGAGGGAGATTTGTGAGACTTTTTGTGATGAAAGCTTGATGCTCATTCAACAAAGGCCATGGTTTGCAGATATGGCTAATTTTAAAGCTGCTAGTGTTCTCCCTAAAGATCTTTCATGGCAACAGAAGAAAAAAATTTTACATGATGCAAAATAGTACCTTTGGGATAACCCTTTCTTGTTCAAGCTTGGTGCTGACAATCTTTTGAGGCGGTGTGTCACTGCAAAGGAAGCTGCAGGTATCCTATGGCATTATCATAATTCACCATATGGTGGACACTTTAATGGAGAAAGGACAGCCACCAAGGTGCTCCAATCTGGTTTCTACTGGCCCACTTTATTCAAAGATGCTCATGCTCATGCTAGGAGTTGTGATAAGTGCTAGAGGATTGGAAGCATTTCAAGAAAAAATGAGATGCCATTGCAAGCAATTTTGGAAGTGGAGGTGTTTGATTGTTGGCGCATTGATTTTGTTGGCCCCTTACTTTCATCGTACAGTAATTAGTATATATTGATTGTAGTGGATTATGTTAGCAAATGGGTGGAAGCAACTACTTGCCAAAAGAATGATGCCAAAACAGTTATCAAGTTCTTGAAGAGACAAATTTTCTCAAGGTTTAAAGTTCCTAGGGTCCTCATAAGTGATGGTGGATCCCATTTTTGTAATGCTAAGTTAGCCAAGGTTTTGAAACATTATGAGGTTAGGCACAAAATAGCCTCTCCTTATCATCCTCAAACCAATGACCAAGCTGAAGAGTCAAATCGGGAGATAAAGAGAATTCTTGAGAAGATTGTGGCATCATCCAGAAAGGATTGGTCGGTGAAGCTTGACGATGCTCTTTGGGCATATAGAACAGCCATGAAAATACCTGTGGGGTTGTCACCGTTCCAATTAGTATATGGCAAATCTTGTCATCTGCCAGTGGAGATGGAGCATAAGGCTTATTGGGCCTTGAAATTTCTTAACTCTGATTCATCTTTTTCTACAGAGAAAAGGAAGTTGCAGTTGTAGGAACTTGAAGAAATGAGATTGACAGCATATGACAACTCCAAGAGATACATGGAAAAGGTAAAGCTCTATCATAATAGAAAGCTTTTGAAGAGAGAATTTCACCCAGGCGAGCAAGTGTTACTTTTCAATTCCTGATTCAAGCTCTTTCCTGGCAAGTTGAAATCTAAGTGGTCGAGGCCATTCATCATCAAGGAAGTCAAACCATATGGCGCAGTTGAACTAATGGATCCTTCTTCTAGTGATCCACATAGAAGTTGGATAGTAAATGGTCAGTGCTTGAAGCATATGTGAAGGGTGAGGTTGAACGCCTCATTACAATCATTCATTTTTCTGATCCATGAATTGTTACACGTCAAGCTAGTGACGTTAAAGAAGCGTTAACTGGGAGGCAACCTAGGGTTTGTTTTTTGTTATCGCTTTTAGAGTAGGTTTGCTTCTAATTTTATGTGTTGTTGTTCTGTTTTGTTCGCCCAGCGAGTTGTAGTCGCCCAACAAGTACATTTCTGCAGAATCTGGTTTTCAAAAATTATGCAGACTCGCCCAACGACCACCACTCGCCAACGAATATTTGTGTAAATAGGCCTATGGATCAGTAGTTGGGTGAGCCACTCTCGCCTAGCGAGTCTGCCATCTGTGAATCCCAAAGTTATACAGACTCTCCCACCTAGCAGTAGCCGCCCAACGAATTAGTCAAATTTCACCTCAGAACAGTAGTTGGGCGACCATTACTCGCCCAATGACCAAGCTTCGTTGTTAAAAAAAATAATAAAAAAATAATAAAAAATTTTGAATTTGAAATTGGAGGGAATTGAGACACTCGCCCAACGAGCACCCTCAATTGCCCAGCGACTACGACATGCTTTAATGCTGTCAGATGGTTGTTGGGTCAAATTTTGACTTTTCTGAAAGCGAGGTTGCTCTCCCAGCGAGTCATGTTACTCGCCCAGCGAGTGCGTCTCGCTGGCCCTAAAATCTTATATTTCCCCTCTTTTTCTTTCTTTTTCTCTTTTGAAAAACCCTAGTCGTTTTCTCTTCTCTCCTTTGGTGTGAGTCGCACTGCTCTTGTGTGTGCTTACTCCTTGCCATTCCATCTTCTTCTTGCATTCATTTTCATCCAGGTAGGTATTTCTCATCTTCTTTTTCCTTTTTCCTTTCAATGATTTAGGGTTTTACTTAGGGTTTTCTTTAGGATTTCTCATTGTTTATTTTGAATCTATGATGTTTGTGTTACTAAGTTCTTGTTTGATTTGCATATAGAGTAGTATGTGTGAGTATTATGTTTACAATCTTGATGGTGTTGCGTTCGCCTACCGAGCTTGCTCGTGTTTGTGCTGCGATAGTGTATTTTTTGCTGCAGATTTAGTCACTCGCCCAGCGAGCTCACTCGCCTAGCGAGACTGCTACTGCAGCCTCTATCATTTCTACTCGCCTAGTGAGTGAACCTCTGCAACAATGTTATGTTTTGTTAAATTTTGTTTGTTGATATAGCATTGTTGTTTCTAACCTTGTTTTGTTGAATGCTCTCTATGCTGGTTCTGTGATATTAATTTTGCAGATGGCTCCTTCTAAGGCATCTCGGGATTCTAAGAAGCGAAAATTTACTCGAGGGTCTTCGTCCCGTGCTCCTCCCATTGATTCCATGGACGAAGACGTCAAGTTTGAGTATGATCAACATAAGTTTACATCTGAAGCTGCTGCAAGGAGATTTTTGGAGATCATGTCTATCGGTATGTTACCAAAGAGGATGTCAACTTGAAGGTGGGGGAGTTTGATGATTTCAAGTTGGAGCTGGAGAGACGACAGTGGCATAGAGTACTGGGAAACTTTCCCAATGAGGTTGATGAGGTTCTTGTTAAGGAGTTTTATGCCAATGCTTACAATTTTGATGGTTCTTTGCCTCGCCAAGCCAAGGTCTGGGGCAAAATGACAAAGTTTGACCGCAAGGCATTAAAAACCTTCTTGAGGACTCTTGTTTTTCCTGCTGATAGGAACACACCTTATGGAGATTTTATGAATGAAGATAAGGACTTTGAGGCCATTGCAGCACGGTTGTGCATTCCTGGCGAGTCCTATGTGATTGGTGTTTCTAGCACTCATGTTCGCATTCTGCGCAAGCATCTGAACTCCTTGGCACAGATTTGGCGTGGCACACGATGTCTCATGGACAACTTGCATAAGTTGTCTTTGGCTGTTCTGGACACTCTAGATGATTATTTGATGACTAGTGCTCATTTTGATGAGTATATTTCTTGGCCTCGGGGCAGGCCAAAGTATCAGTGGGGGGTGGTGCTGCTGCTGACTCTGAGGATGAGGATGATGATGGTTCAGATGATGCTGAGAATGCTGTTGAGGAGGAGGTTCCTCCTGATGATGATGCTTGAGATGTGTTGTGTTTAAGACTCTGTTTATTTGTTCAGTGATGTGTAGTTTTGTTATGGGTTTAGTACTTTGTTTTGTCTAGACGTTATTGTTTAGTTGTGGAGTTGATGTTCGTGCTTATGTTTGTAATGACATTGTGATCTTTGTTCATATAGCCTTGCATGATCTTTGGTTATTTGCTTCCAACTTTGAATGATTGATGAAGTGTTGATGTGGTTGCAATGTGATTCAATCCTTATCCAGAGTGAAATTTGGCTCAATGAATGAGATATTTGAGTGTTGACATAATGTGTTTGGTGAGAATGCTAGGAAGCTATCATTGCTATGAAGTTAATTTTTGCATGATTCTTTGAATGCAATCACACACACTTGGTTAGCGATAAAAAAGGCAATTGTTTGTTGTTATGTAATGAAGCTACTTGGCCAAATAGCTAACCTTTGTGTATAATGTGAAACCATTTGTGAACCCTTTTTGAGCCTTGATGTATTGTTTCTCTACCCTAAGCCTTGTGAAATTTTATCTTACCATACACCATGGAAGAAGAGAACAAGTTTATGTTGTGAACATGGGTATGAGTTGAGATTAAGTTTGAGGGAAAGATGTGATTGAGAAATGAGAAATTGTGATGATTGAAAAAGCTCAACATTCTCAATTAAAAGAAATCTCATAAAAAAAAGAGAAAGAGCAAAGGCAAATTAATGAAAAGGGTGTATGAAATGAAATTGAGGTTAAGCTATGGAAAGAATATGGTGGATTGTATTGTTTGTATATGGGGAGTGAGGATGTTCATGAATGTTTATGCATATAATTGTTCTCCTCTTCCAAGTTGATTTGATTCCATGAAAAACCATAATTCTTTGTAGCCAAGACAAGTTTCAAGCCTAGAAAGATCTTTTGATCTAATTTAATGTGTGTGAACTGTGTGAATGAGATGATGTGCAAAACTTTTATGGATTAGTTTTATGGTATGCTAGTTGTGAGATTGTGTGGCTAACACATGTATGAGGAAACACCGACTTTTATGTGACTTAGTGATTCTCATTGTTGGAGTCATATCTAATTCTGGATTGAGGAATTGATTTTCATTAAAGCACCATATCATATCTTCTTCATTTTGAGAAATGCAAGTGAATTGTCTTTGATATGTGTAAAGGGGATTATGTTATGAGATCATATGTCTTGTCTTTGGTTCATTTTTAAGTAAGGTGTTTTGTTTATGTGTTTGTACAGTTAGATTTTCTTTTCACGAGGACATGAAAAAGTACAAGTTTGGGGGAGTTTAATAAGTATGAAAAATACTTATTATTCTTATTTGATTGGAACTCTTAATTATATTTATTCATGTGTTTTGTGGAAAGTTTTAGGTTGTTTTTAGGTTTCTTTTAGGTTAGATATATTTTGTGTTTTATTGGAGATTATTGTATAGGAAAGTGAAGTATTAGAGAAGAAGTGAGGTTGTTCTGTCAGGACCCAGTCGCCCAGCGAGCATGCCCAGTTGCCCAGCGAGTAAGTTATCTCGCCCAGCGAGTGGACGGTTTTCTGAAGTGGTTATAGTTTCGAAAGTTACACGAAATTGCTTTGTGCTGAAGTGTGGGAACGCGATAGGACCAGGAAAAATACGAAAAATGCCATTCTAGGGCAAGGAGAACTCACATCAATTCATCCATTCCATCAAATTCATCCATCCTTTGTTCTCTAGATGCCTAGGAGTGACTAAACTCCTCTTTCATTGGGGTTGGATGTAATGAACTTATACTCTTTGTAATTTTCCTATGCAATGTAATCTCTTTCGTTATTCATATGTTTTATCTCAAATTATTAATGTGCATGATGGAAATCCTTGCTATTTGGTTGTATCTAATTATTGGAAAATGAATTGGAACTTAACCTTAGATAGAACAACCATGAGATTGAGTTCTAGGAATAAACCAAATCTCTAGGTCATTCTATGCATCAAATCTTAATGCAAGTCATGTGTTAAAATAATTAAGGAATTAATGTTTTAACATATTGGACATAGAACTTGCTTCTAAGGAATTAGGGGCTAGTATGTTTATTATGAGGATGTTTGAGGAAGATAGAGAAAATTGTGTAGGAAACATTGCATTAGTATGGTTCATGAAATCCAACCTTGGTGAAGTCTTTCCTAAATTCTTCTATAACCTTAGTGTTTATTAAATTTGAATGTTGTTCTTAAATTAAATCAATCTTTTATGTTGACATCATTGCTAAAATTAGTAAATAATCACACTTAGACAAACGAACACAAATCCCTTGGGAAAACGATACTTGGACTTCCATCTTTACTACTTTTAACGAATTAGTACACTTGTCAAGAGTTAATGATAGAATGAGGGCGATTCAGAGCAGACAAAAGTCCTACGCAGATAAGAGGAGGCGGCCTTTAGAATTTGAGGTAGGGGATCATGTGTTCCTCTGAGTCACACCGACTGCTGGCATTGAAAGGGCTATCAAATCAAAGAAGTTAACTCTGAGGTTTGTCGGGCCATACCAGATCTTGAGGAGGATCGACACCGCAGCTTATGAGATTGCCTTGCCACCGCATCTAGAGAACTTGCACAACGTATTCCACGTTTCGCAGTTGAGGAAATATGTAGCAGATCCCTCACATGTGCTGAAATCAGATGACATCCAAATTAGGGAGGATCTAACTGTGATTACAGGACCGGTGAGGATATTGGACTCTCAAGTGAAGAAGCTGCGTGAAAAGGAGATATGGACGGTGAAAGTCCTTTGGGATGAGACTACTCAAGAGATGACTTCGGAGATAGAGGATCGCATGAGGCAATCCTACCCGCACTTCTTTCCTGGTAAGTCCAATTTTCGAGGACGAAAACCTTTTAAGGTGGGGGGAATGTAAGACCCGAGAAAATTAAATAATTAAATAAATCATTATTTAATAAATGACGGTAGTAGGAGCTTTTATGACATTTAATACAAATTGTTGTGACGTGGAAAAGTACTAGCTCCCATGGTTAAGTGTACTTGATTATGTGAGAGGAATTTGGTTCGAGTTCTATGTATGTCAATTGTATGATGTTTTATTTTGTGCATTATTTAAGGTTATGCAATGAATGTGAGTAGTGACAATGTAATCCTAAAATTATAAGAAGTATCAGTATAACATGAATTGGTTTAGCACTAGCTTTTTGATTGAGTGGTTGTGTGTTCAAACCTTGCTGAGAACGAAATTAACTTCTTTATTTTTCCTAATATAATGGTAGCCTGAATGTGAAAGGGTGGGTAAACCCTAGAGACAATGGGCAGCCAAGAGAATGGGAAAAACAACCCATAATGGGTTATGAAAGGCAATTATAGACAATTAAAATGCCTTTTTCGTTTTTTTTTGCCATTAACCATAATTAGGACCGTATAAAAGGGGAAATAAGGTAATTAGGAGGTTTTTTTTGAAGTTCGAAACCTAGAGAATGGTAAGGAGCACGAAATTTGAGTGAAGAGAGAGTTAGAGGAAATCAAGAGAACTGAGTTGGGAGAGCACTAAGGGAAGCTAATTTGGGGCAAGAAGAACTATCAACCTTATCTTCTTTTTAAGAAGAGAAAACTAGGTTAGGGGAGCTGATTTTTTTTAATGCTTAATTAGTGAAAAATTGCAATGTTGTATAGTATGGAATGCATGAATAAACTCTATTGTTGTTGAGTTTTTCGTGCTCTATGTGATGGGATTATAGTTTTGTTGTTTTTTGTTGATGTTTGAGCAAATCCCTGAGTTTGTATGAATATGATGAGGCCTTTTGCAATGCATGATTTTTTATGACTTAATCTCACTTTTGGGAGTACATTTGGGGTTTAAAATATGTCCATAAGGAGTGTTGTTGTCATAGACGTGCTAGTAATGTTGGATTGAGAATTTTAGGCATTGGTTTTGGTGTATGTGCATGAACAGGGGAGGACTTATGCTATTATAGCTCAAGCGAACAAGGCTCGCCTATGCGAAACTAGCAGAGATTCGAAACCTAGTTTTGTTCGAGCATCTCGCCCAGGCAAGTGCATCTCGCCTAAGCGAGAAATCGAGGGGTGGAAAGGTCTTGCTCGAGCATCTCGCTTAGGCGAGGAGCCCATGGTTTGGGCGACAGAGCATCTCGCTCAGGCGAGAGGTACTCGCCTGAGCGAGAAATTGTGACAGGATGAGTGTGTTTCTGCTGACTCGTCGCCGAGGCGAGAGACCTTATTTTTGGGCGAAGGGTAAGCTCGCCCAAGCGAGAAGGGTTTGCCTAAGCGAGACTTCGCAATAAGACCATGTAGCACGCTCGCTCAGGCGAGCAAGCTTAGCTTAAGCGAGACAGACCTGGTCGCTTAAACTAAGGCTTCTAGCCTAAGCGAGATTAGTGCAGTTTTGTGTGTGTTTTTTGTACGCATTGATGCAAACTTGGACCGGGAGATGTTGTGCCATGAGCGGGTAGGTTCATGGATGGTGGTGAACACGTGATGATATGAGTTGGGAGGTTCATATCCAATTACTCTCGTGTGGGGATATGAGCGAGGTAGGTTCGTATTTTTTGTGCTCACACTTAAGAGATGCTGCGTACGGAGAGGTACGTAGCTGATGGATCACGTGTGTTGGACTACGGGCGGATGGGTCCGTAGAGCAGGACTACGAGCGGGAGGTTCATAGAGTAGGACTACGAGCGAGGAGGTTCGTAGAGGCAGGACCACGGGTGGGCAGGTTCGTGTGAGCATCATAAATCCTTAGTCCATGGCTAACTTTGTCATGTGAATTGAAGGTTGAAAGGCCTTGGGGTACTAAGGACTTGGCAAAAGTATAACTATAATAATATAACTGGGTGTAATTATATTATTGAACTGATGTGTTTGTTTTATTATTAAACTCACCCTTTATGTTTGTGCATGGCGATGATCGTGTAATTCTTTACACGGGAGCAGTTGATGATACAGGTGATGTTGTTGATGTTTGAGACGGAGAGAGGGGCTAGCCTGGGATGGAGCTAGAAATTTTATTATCTTTTTATTATTTTATCAGAACTTTTGGAATTTGTAATAAGACTATTACTTAGCTTTAAATGAATTTTGACGCACTGAACGATGTTTTAAATTTTTCTGTATTTGGGAATAATGAAAATATGATGTTATATTATAAATTATTTATTCATTTATTTTAATTAAGTAATTTCTAGTAGGGATGTTACAGAGGTGCAGTCCTTGCCAAAGTGGTTGTCCTTGCCAAAGTGGCCGTCCTTGCCATAGTTGTTACATCTACGGTAACCTTCCATGTGAGGGCACACACTTCTCAGATGTGGGCCTCCACACCTGAAGCATTATGCCCTACCCTACTGTGAAGGGAAGCTCCTAGACACCGAGGACTGATGGTGGGGTCTATCATACGGTTTCCTGTGCTCCTCATGCCTCGGTTTGGACCCATATGGTCTGCCAATCCTTTGCTACTACAGACGTTGAATCTCTACCTCATTCTTCATCTTTTCCATGACTCTGATCTTCTTCACCAATGCAGCAAAGTCCTTAATGGACAGTGGGGCTACCATCAAGCGAATGTCTCCGCGGAGACCATTCTCAAATTTTCGACATCTCCACTCTTCATCAAGTGGCAATGTATAGAAGCGGTTAAGATGCTTGAACTTCTCAGCATATTCGGCCACGGTCTTGCTTCCCTGTGTTAGTTGGAGGAATTCCACCTCCTTGGCATACCTGACGCTGTCGGGAAAATACTCTAACAACAACTTTCCCTTAAAGGCCTCCCAGGTGACAAGTTCCTCTTTCTGCTCCATAATGGATTTAATGCTGATCTACCAATGCTGAACTTCCCCAGTGAGCATGTATACTGCAAAAGCTAACCTGTTCTCAGCAGTACACATCTTGGCGTTGATTATTCTCTCCATGTCCTTCAGCTATTGATTTGCGGCATCAGGACTAGTCTTGCCGTTGAATTTCACCGGATGATGCTTCAAGAAGTCTTCCAAACTCCAATCCCTGACTAGAGGTCATGGCTGGGGACAAAAAACAAGGGCAACTGTCCTGTTCTCCTATAGTTGGCGGAGGGCCTCCATATGCTGCTTGTGGGCATCTTCAACAACTATCCTAGGAGCCTCTAGTTGCTGCATCACTTGCTGCTGCTCCAACAATGCTGCCTATCGCTGCATCGATGCCTTGTGTTGTTGCATCATAGCTGTACTCTGCTAAGTCATAGCTGCCACCATAGCTTTTATTACCCTGGCGATATTTGGTACATCGTCTTGAGAAGATTGAGGAGTCCGACGCAGAGGTGCCATATCACTGGCATATAGGAAAACCATCAGTCAGACTTGATAAGACAAGAACTTAACTAAAGACATTTAGAAAGACATAACGAAAGCTAAGTGGACGCCCAAGTCCACAAACTATAAGGAACGACAACTCTAATACCATAAATGTAACACCCCATTTAATTAATAACCCTAATTAAAGGAAATGTCACATAAAATAATATAGTAAGCAAGGTTCTGGAGTATAAATGCTACTCCTTATAGTTATCCCAAAAGAAACAGGAAAGGATTAAGGCACACCACGATGCTAGTTACAGGGAACAAGAGATCTAAAGTATTCAAAATAAAGTTCTAAGATAAGGTGGTACATGGGCCACAACCCTAAAAGAAGACATAAACAAGCATACTCCAACCCAGATAGTCTATGCAGCGGAAACATCATTTCCCTGTTGACCACGAGGAGTTCTTGTATCTGCTCACATCAATAAATTGATGATCATTACAAAGAGAGAAAACCACACACATAACAATCAAACAAGCAAAGGGTAAGCTAGAGCAGAAAATGATTTATCATACGGTTACATACAATTTCATGGTACAAGATTCATATGTCAACCAAACATGTTATGACTTGCAAACAATACACTAAGACTCAAGACACGGCTCATTCGGATACATATATTTAGTCAGATTCAGCGGATGCTTGCACTTGTGGTGGCCTTTACTGCTCTACCGAGCTAATTATTACAGTGTTTCATCCCCCACACACAAGGTTAGCCCTTAAAGTATTTCAGGTCTCCTGCTACTCTCACCACTCGAGTCAGTACGCTCTATTTGAGACTAATTGACCCTTTAGAGTGTCAGGATGCAATCCTTACCTTGAATCCTTACTGAATTATATAAATGAGGCACCACCATGAACTCCCACTAACAAGGGTCATGGAATTACGTTCGGACCAAATGAGACATAACCATGAAATCTCACCTAGAGGTTCATGGAATTATGCCCTGACCAATGAGGCACCACCACGAAGCCATCGTGGAATTACGTCCTAACCAAACCAACATCATGTTTCCATCAATCATATAATATTAACGCTCATACCAATTCCATGTCACTTTGATAACCAACCATCCCATACGGGTCACATGCCAAGATCATATTAAACTTATCATTCACAACCCATAAACCATTTCACTCATGTATATTCACCCATCTCATGCTTTAACATAACAATCCAATCAAGGCATGGCTCATTACATAACAACACATCCAATCTAGTCCCATCCAGGCATAAATAACCACATAATTACATATATTGAGCAAGGAACAGTAGAGGAAACAACCATGGAACAAGTAGTAGCCAACACAGCTACATCTCGCCCGAATCTCGCCCAAGCCAGAGGGTTCTCGTCCAAGCAAAAAGGGGCTTCTCGCTTAAGCGAGCCCTTCTCGCCTAGGCGAGCGCTCGACCGTGGTACTGCAAGGTTCCAGCAAGTTCTCGCTCAGGTGAAAGCGTCTCGCCTAAGCGAGACCTTTGCTCACTCAAAAATGCATTTAGTCACCTAGGCGACAACTCGTGCTGAAACCAAGGGTGGGTTCCTGCTACTCTCGCTTAGGCGAGAATCACCCGCTTGGGCGAGATCAGTAGGTTCTCACCTGTTAGCACCTGAAACTCCTCGTTCAACCAAACATAACCACACACCAAACATTTTCATACGACCAGTAACATCATTCAAGCACCAACAACATAAGAACAGTCCAGAAATAAACCAGATACTTAAGAAAACATAAACCCTAGCTTCCCTTACCTGGAAAAACTAGTAGAAAAGCCTTGACACTTAAGCTATGAGTACCACAATTTTGAGAATGGATTTAGGGAGCTAGGAAAATAGCGGAAATAGATTCCAAATGGGTTATCATGGTGAACCCTAACTAGAATCACGAAAATCAAACCAAATGAGAAGAGTATAATATGAAAACAACTTACGTGGGTGGAAGAATGGGTCAAACTCACTTGAAACCAAATGGGTCTCAAAACCCTAGTAGAGCACATCTGTTGTCTGAAAAGTGCAGAGAATGAGAGTGTTAGCTGATTTAGGGTCTTTGGCTCGTTATAGGCCAGCCCTAGGCTCAACTGATTTGGGACAGCCCTTAAATATTGGGGCAGAAATAATAAGTGGGCCTTACATCAATTATTTTCATCTAAATTATGCTGACACTTTTTTATTACATTAAAATATTATTAAAAATAAAAAATAAAATATAATCAATCATAGAGACCAAACCAAATCCATAAACAAATAATACAGGAAAAACTTTCAACGAAAGTTAAGTTCCCTATGCATCCTAAGTTGATATTTATTATGAAAAAAATACAAACTAATACTATGTGATAAAAAATACTATTTAAAACTTTCTTTATTTACTAAGTCCATATTAGCCAATTTATTAGTATAATGACTTCATTCCTTAAAAATACTTGAAGCTTTAAACTTCATATCTTAATAGAGAGTTAAACATTTCCTCCATCTTCCTCTAAGAATTCAAAGAACTAAATTTTGAGAAGAAAAAATTTGCACACCAAAGCAAAATCACATTCCAACCAAAGACATGAGAACCTCTCCTTCTAAACATACTCAATAGCCTACATAACTCTAGTAAGTTCCATACAAAGGTAATTTTGAAAGCCTAAAAAAATAGAAAATTTGTTAATATATTCCCTTTTGTCTAAAAATACCACCACAAGTAGCAAAGTATAGACAACCTTTTAGTTCATCATCAATATTCACTTTGATCCGATGAACTTTCGAAAATTCCCAAATGACTTAGATTATAGGAGAAAGCATATAAGGCTAAGTTTATATACAAAAAAAATGTTAACACCTTAAAATCATATATGTTACTGTGCATGGATTTAGAAGAAGAACCAACCGTCCTCACAAATTCTAAGATGGACCTAATAACACATATTAAAAAACTTTTGAAACCTTGCAGAATTCCTCATTATCCATATTATTGAAACTGCAGTAGTAATCACCGCAACACTAGTGCAAAAAGGGATTTCCACGACATCAATTGACGACATTTAACAAACACCCTTATAAAAAAACATGGAGAAAAATTGTAATTTTTGCAAATATTTTAACAATGACTGCCTAAATAAACGTCGTTAAAAGTAGAAATGACGATGGTTATATAAAGAACTATCGTTAAAAGTGGGATGAGAAATAACGACAGTTATAGAGAACTGTAATTAAAACTTTTAGAAATGACGATGGTTATATAGAGAACCGTTGTCGAATGTGTAGTACTTTCATATAAAAAAGACACGTTTCTTTCTCCTACACAACTTTCATTTGAGTGTTTCCTCTTCCCCTACACTTTCATTTTCTATTTCTTGCATCTCACAACCACCACTACCACCAATGGTGAACCTTCCTGAGTCTCTGCTAGTCATGAACTGCTTCGTACTAACCTCCACCAGTAATGAAGCACTACCAATCTCACTACACACTACAAGTTTCTATCGCATTTTGTTGTAACACCTGTGTCGTTAGGCTCTTTGGCGAAGCTCTCCACACCATGTTATAAGGCTTTTCCGCAAAGATGTTCACACCACATCGTGAAACCTTTATCGTGAGTCTCATCATCTCTTATGGTTGTTACTTTGCATTTATTCAAGGATTTGTTTACATGTCTATGGTTTCACAAGTAACAAATGGTTAACCCATGGAAAAATTATGTGTTTTTTACACTCAGATGAAGGATGTTTTTCTACTTTACTCTAGTAGGTTTTGTCTTTGTTAATCTCATCATGATATGCAGCACACTATTTTTTTATGACTTTTATTGACGATTCAAGAAGATTCGTCGTCATCGTTTGAGACTTTTAATGACGCTTAGTTTAACCGTCATCATTTTTGTTGGACTTTTAACGAAGTCAACGTCTATAGCGGTTTGAAAATCTTGTTAGAGAATCCCAAATACCCTTATCAATAGATTCCAGAAAAATTTGCATCTTAACTTTCCAGAAGGAGTAGTTTTCACCAGTAAAAAAAGGAGGTCTATTGATAGACACACCTTCAGCAAAAGTTTGATTTTGACTAACCATTTTTGAAAATTTTTAAAAGACTATCAAAGTAAGCTTTAATGCCAATTGTTGAAATCAAGCAGCAGAATAATTTGTTAATGGACAAAAACCAAGATGGGGGTGAATTGGTTTATTAATAAAATTAATACTTTAAAATTTTTCCAAATTTTACCGTTTAAATTAAACTCTCGGTTCCTTTAAATGCAAAAGCAGATAAATTAAAGAGATAAGGAAGAATATATTTATACTGGTTCGGATCAAAAGATCCTACGTCTAGTTGTTAATATCTTTAAATAAAGAGATTAACTTAATCACTATAAAATTCAGAGTATAGTCAGATTAAAAGATTAAGGAAAAGAAAACACCTCTCTTGAAGACACAAGAGATGAAAGAATACTTCCTCTGAATCACACAGAGAACCTGACTAGCTTTCCTAGCAACAACGGCATCACCCAATCTCCCAAGAACCCCTCTTAGGAAAAGTTATCGCTCCATTCACACTAGGCTTTTCAAAGCTCTTTTAAGAGCACTCGGAGAAACTCTTTACAATCACAACACTAGAACTTTGGTTCTTAAAAAGGTAAGTTTACAAGTAAAAATAAGTTCTATTTAAAGTCATTCAAAATCTGAGTCCAATAGCTGAAAAGGCAAATCCAAAACTATTAGCGATAATTGATTATTCTAGTGTTGTATTTAAAAACAAAAGATTGAACAAATAATCAATTATCCATGGAGATAATCGATTATTCTAGCGGGTTTTTGAAAAATTGAACATAACTTAAGATAATCAATTATCCTAAGTGATAATCGATTATCACAACAAATTTTACAAAAATAAGAGAACTCAGAGAGATTAAGAGCATGTTGTTGATTCTAAGTCAATCTAAACTACTTTACAACATGATTAACTTATTTACAAGAAGACTTAAAACATTAAAAGCTTGCCTTCAAATTATCTTGCAATTTGCTTTGTCATCATTCAAAATCTCTAAGTCTTTTGCTTTAGCAAACATTGTTTATTTATATGTTTGAGATTGTTAGTGAATATGATGTCATGAACAAAGATTATATGACTATATGATGAATGAGCTATGTATGATTGTTTGGTATGAGGAACTTGGTGTGAAATCATGTTTTATGAAGAAGTGATGAGGTCATGAGTATAAAAGTGAAGATGTAGGTTTATAGGCACCTTTGAAGGATGAGAAGTCTTTAGTTAGAGTTGTTAAATTGTAGCGGATGTAGGAGTAGTTAGTATGTTCGGTATAGGGATATTTTATAGTTTTGGTGTGGTTGTATAAATGGTATACTTTTATAGTTTCAAATTTTTATTTTGTTAATTTATCTTTGAATATTATTATGAAACACTACAAAAAATATTAATTTTAGTAGAAGTTTTTTAGGTGGGGTTAGAATAACCTCGGTAATAAATATACATAATAGAGGTTTTTTAAACCTCCAATAAATTGTAGAGGTTTAGGTAGAAACCGCCAGGAAATATATGAGATTTTTTTAATGAACTACGTTAAATGTCATTTGCCTTTTTCTCCTTTTCACAATCCCTCTATTCGATTTTTCACATCTTCCTTTTTCGTTCACAAAACACAGTAAGTCTTATGCTCGCATGACCTAGGCTCTTCGCAAATCTTCTCCTCTTTCATTCACACTGCCATGGAAATTGCCCCTCTACGCGAAAAGACATTGTATAAGCTGAGTTGGTCGACTGTGGCTTCCTTCACAACCACAAACTTTCTCAAATCGACGTCGGTGTCGCTTTCTCCAATGGCAACTCCACCTTACGCATGAGTTCCCTAAGATTGTACCTTCTTTTTCACTATTTTATTGTCATTATTTAAAGGTTTATTTTTCAATAATTTAATCAAAATATATTCTCTTCCTAGTCTCATCTAACCATAAAATGATGGGTTCGTGTAACTTTTTTCTTATAGATTGGTTCCTGGTTTTTTTTTCTTCTGAAGATTCATACATTTTACAATATAACGGTTAGAATTATGTCATACTTTGGAAACTCAAATACTGGGCTCAGATATATGGTTTATGTTCTCAATTTAACTTATCCTTTTGTGTCAGGTAGTTTGCTATAATCATAAAACATCGATTGTTGGAAATATGATAAGTTCATACATGATGTTATAGAAGCATTATTTGCATTTCACTTGGTTTGTGCGTACCTAGTTTCCTTTTTTTGTTTCAAATAGTTCAAATGCACGATATAATTTTCTCATGATAATTTCTAGTGATTACCTTCCTTGTATATTCTTCTGGAGAGCTTGATGAAGGCAGTTCGTGTCACTGATTCGTATATCATGCATTTGTTGTGGACAAAACTTATACATGCATTCTTGAATAATTCATTTTAATGAGATAGGTCTCCCAATGTTGTATTTTATCTTTTCTGTTTCTAATGTTATTTGCAGGGGGAACTTGGATCCAATGGTATATTAGATGTGTCCATTGCTGCTTGTAAAGTTGGTGTTACTAAAAATGGGTATGTCTTTCAATTAATATTTCTATAAGTTTCTTTTGTTGTTTAGTTTCTTAGACATTCTCATTAGTGTTCTACCATTTGTGCCTCCATTAGGCTCGTGTTCCTTTCATCTAACAATGTAATGAATAGTGAAATTAAAGAACAAATGAATATGGAAATATTACATTATATGTCGAATCAATAGTAAAATAACCTGGTGCTCATACATTTTCATGGTAACTAGTTTATATATTTTCATTGTAACCAACACAGATTTAATCATTTAGGGCATAACTTTAACAATTTGTTGTTTTTTATTTTGTTCTTTACTTTCAGGCCTTTTAAGCATATATAGTTTCCTATGTGATTTGGACCCTTTATTTCTTCTATAAGTCCTATTAGGAAATCCTAGTTCTCCTAATTGGAGCAAGCAAATTTGAGGAAGCATTGAGAATGAGTATTGCGACCTATCATCACTAAAAGGTGGTTTTGCTTGATTTCTTCTTTTATTTTTATTCTTCCTTTTGCTTTTACTTTCCGTCTTCAGGGGTCTTTTTCTTTTAACTACACTGATTAGTATGTTCCCAAGCTAGAAACATATCAAGTGTAGCTGTATGGGATTTGGTTAGATTGTTGTTTATCAGGCTTATAACAATTTAGATCCTATTCTATTACTAGTAGTTGCACTACTATAGTTTTTACCTTTGGTTTTTCTCACAATTTGGTGGTATTTGGTCTTCACTGATTTAGCAATCCAATCTTCCATTTCCCATCCAATATACATGGTTTTCCATCAATAATGGATCAAAGAATATTAATAGTCACTTGCAAACGTCATGTTAAAGTTGATACATTTATTTATTGTTGATGACAAAAGGATGGTGGCTATGCTCCTAATATCTCCAAGCAAGCTCCTAAATTTCTATTTAGTTCTTAATTATTAAATGAATAGCATAAAATAGGGGAAAATTCTCCACTTTTTTTAGAGAAAGAAAGAAATCAAAAAGTCTCTCCAAAAATGGTTGCATATAGTATTTTATCTAATATAATTTGACTTTTTGTTCTACTGCTGTAATTTTAATTTCTCTAACTATACATTGTCATTTGTTGGATACATGGATGTGATATCTCTATTCCTTAGAAATTTGTGATAAACTTGTGATGAAAATAATTTCATTTTTATTTTCATCTTAAACTCGCATTTTATTTTAGACAACATGTTTGAACTACGGCATGTTTTTAACAATAGTGAGAATGCTAAGGCATCACTATGTTGTTTGCGAAAATGATGCATGTGATAATTACTATGTTTTCTTCTACATGGTAAATGTTTCTATGCTTTATGATTGCCATTTGTATTTTAGGATCACTAAACCTTCTAGTTTCATATGTGTACAAATATTTTTAAATTTAGGTGAAATATAAACATATAACTTAGAATCAAAAGTGTGCATATTTAAACAGAAAAGGAAGTGGTTTGAAGTTACAAAAAAATTATATGCAGAATTAATTCCATATAATTTCGACTATAGATTTAAAATAAGTTGAGTGACAAGTCATTGTTGAAGAGAGAGTACATTAATAGATTAAGTTACTTTCATGCAAGTACACTCTAAAAATTAATATAAATGGGTGGGTTTTATTAATCTTATCTTACATGTTTTTTTGTTAGTATTAATGTTATTTTAAGCTAACTATTGAGATATTTAAGCAACTTAAGATTCCATCTCAAATTTATATTTTTTTTTAAATCTCAAATTAATACATAAATCTCAAATCAGCTTTATGCTTATTTTCTCTGTTTTTAGTTTCTGTTGGTTGTATTATGTTCAAGCATTAATGAAATGATATGCAATGTTTGTTCTCTTTATACATTTGTTCTATTTGATGAATCCAAAGGGGGAGAAAAATTAACAAATAGCAAATTGATCAAATTGAATTAAAATAGAAGCATTAAAAGTGGAAACAATAATCAAATCTGAAATTGAACCAATATTATTGATAGGGGGAGCATGTGCATCCTTGTATGCTTGCTAGCTTGTGTGTATTGCTACTGTAAATGTTTTTCAGGTTCGCAAGTTTCAAGCTAAGGTGTCACTTCATCAATTTAATGGTATCCAACCAACGGAAGCAATTTGCAATGGAAGATAGAAAGATAGAGGTTGGCTTCATCAAATCAAGGGGAGAATGTTGACATGTGAAGCCAAGGTGGTATGTCTCTTGAAGATTTGATGAAGTTCTTTTGAACTACCTTGAAGTCTTTATCATGGGAATGAAGCCTACATTGATGAAGAAAAGGAGATTTGATGGTATTCATGTTGATCAAGGTTGGAACGTGTGCTCTCCACGTGGATACATCATTAAGAAAGTGTATTTGAAGTTTGTACTTCATATTGTAGACCTTGTAGCATTAATTTGATGTATTTGGTCTTTAATGTGTCTTTTAATTTTTTGAATGGTTTTTCAATAGGTTAAAATGCTTCTTTTAATCTGTTAAATTGTTTTTCAACAGGTTAAAAGGTTTGTTGTAGTAGTCTTAAACTGCAACTAATTTAATCACTTGATTTATTTTTTAATCGACTGATTTCACTTAAGTCAAGTGAAATCAACCAATTGATTTGGAAATCATCCTGTTGAATTTCGTAACAGTTTGACTATAAGAGTTGTGATTTTTGAAAGAGAGAGATACTGATCATTTTTTAGCACGAAATTGTTCTGGAAACATGTGGAAACTCTCTCTTTCGTGATCATTCAGACTGCAGCAGTTGAAGATTGATCTTGGATGAATTCTTGGAGCTTTTGGCTTGTGTTTGAAGCTTGGAGAAAGTGTTTTGTGGTTGGTTGGGTTGTGCTACCACTAAAGTTTGATCTTTCTCAAGCTTTGTGTGTGTGCCTGGTGGTTTTCCAGGTCTGCAAGAGGGTTCTTGCTATGCTGGTTTGATTCTTGTGTGATTCAAGCTCAGGTTGTCTTTACGAACTAGATGTAGCTCAGGTTTAAGTGAACCAATATAAAAATCTTGTGATCCAATCTTTTCTCTAACCCTTCTGTCTTACATATTCATTTAAAGTTTAAAGAACTTGACTTTCAATCATCTTTTTCGTATTTTTGCATGTTTTCATGACATTTGCAACATTGAGCATGTTTGCATAATCAATTAGAACCTGTCTTGATCATTCTTGTGCACTAGTTGTTCCTGGTTTAACACGCGAGTCTGCATTTCTGCATTTTTTCTCAGTATTTTAGTCGACTGTTTTTTTGTTTCAATCGGTTGATTATACCAGAACATAATCTGTTTAGTAAAATCAATCGATTAACTCTATTTTTGACCGATTGAAATTCTATTGTCCAGTAGCTTTTGCATCCTAACTTGGTGATCAAATTGATTCAATTAAAGGTGGTGTTTAGCTTTCAAAGATAGCCTAAATTTTTAACTAGCCAATTCAACCCCCCTCCCGCATCCCCTCGCCCCCCTTCTTGGATTTCAACCATTTCAAAACTAAGAGTTCGTGTGAAAAACACAAAAAGACCCAAAAGCTGCCCCAACTTTAGTGTTTCGGATAAGGGTATGGGAAAATGGATCTATGGATGTCAGAGTAAAAATTTCATGTGAGACCCACAAAGTTGCCCAATTTTGGGATATGGTTTTTGTTCAGAAGAGGTAATGGATATGGAAAGGATTGGCTAAAAGAAGTGTCCCAATTGGTTCAATTTTCTTTCACTTGCTTTGGCCAGTTAACAGAGAGTTCCCCTCTTCTTGAGACACTAAATTTTTTTCATTTTTTTTTTGTTTCACTCATTTATTTTTACGACCGCATTGTTAGTCATTTTGTTTTGTCACAAAATTAAGCTTTATGAAAATTGGAACAATCATTATTCAATTTGTGTGGACTTTTTATTTGGCTTATAACGTGGCTATGGGCTAAAAGGTTTTGAAAGAAAGGATATGAAGGCCCAAATACATTTTTTGCAAGTTTTTTTTAAACAAGAGCTACCATCTAGGTATTGCATTAACTATTTGTCAAGACTTTTTGAACACTTTGCTTTTTTCAAATTTTATTTTAATTTCTTTTCATTTGTCATCACTTTGTGATTATTTTTGCCTTTTGACCTTGTTTTTCTTTTGATGAATTCTCTTTATTTAACCACCGAGTGTTTTCTAGTATGATGATAACCCTTGTTTGGGAACAATTTTAAAAGAAAACTATTTTTTGGCACAACGAGGTAGCAAGGGATATTTATTTACTTTTTCAGATGAAAAAAGACGGTCAAACGTCATTTTAAATCCTAATTGATTTTATTTTCAAAAGATTAACTTTGTGACAACACTTGATGACCTCAACACAAGTTGTTTTTATTTTATTTTCTTCCTTTAATTTTGTCCTTTTTGCCCAGATTGCCCTCTCAAGTTTTCAATCTAGCAGACTTTTTTTTAAATTGCTTTTTATTTGTCTCGTCGGATTCAGGGATCATCCAACTAGTGCAAGCAAAGATAAATATTGGCAAACCTGCCCCACTGTGAAAAAATCATGTTTATTATACGAGTAAAACCAATGTCTTAGGACAAATCCTTTTATTTTGGGAGTGAAGGGTTGAGGCTTTCAAGCCACGCATGCACAAAATGTCTTAAAGAAAAAGTCAGCTGGTTATTCTAGATTCAAACTTTTGACCACAGAACCATATGACATCCTCTCTTATTATTTTTGTTCTTTAATTATCTATTTTTTTTGCTTGTTATTATTTTTGAATAACAATGAATTTAAAGATTTGCAAGAAAACAAATGACTCAAAAACAAATTTCTCAACATTTTTTTTATTATCATGAACTAATGAATGCAAGAAACAAATCCATATGATGCATGAGACCAACTATGCATATGTAGATGATATTAACATATGAATGTATTTTGCAAAATGACGTGAGGATGCATGTTAGGTGTTTAAAAACTATGTACATGCTGAAAAGAATAAAAAACACCATGTGAATCCATGTTTGTTCCCTAAGAGGTGTTTGTTTACTTTACATGTTAATGTGATTAATGAACACCATGCATGATATGCAACTAATTGAAAACCTATATGAGATGTATTGGTGCCTCAGGAGGCATGTATTCATATGATATGAGTATGAAAATATGATGCACTTATTTAAAAATACCATGCATGATATGCAATCAAATGATAATGAAATGCAATGAAATGTATATTTGCCTTATTCTCATGAGATGTGATGTATGATATAGAAAAAAAAATTATATGCATGACACACCATTGAGATAATGAGATGCATGATTGTGCCACGATAGGCACTTATTCACATGTAGAATGATGTATGATATGTACAAGAGGAGGTGAAGGGTAAAGGACATAATTCTCTCCCTTTTGTGCCACTTAAAGTTCTAAGGTGAAATATATGCACTCACCAAGATGGTCCCCTAATGCTTGAGGATCAAGGTCACTAGAGGTATGGTCAACTTCACGATATTTCCCACAATAGTTGGTAAATAACACGATGTGAGAGTACCAAATGAAGCAAATAGACTCTAGCTAGGGTTTTTACAATGACCACTTGGGAAGTACATCCACTATGACACTACTACAAAATCCCCTCTAATTCTAAGCTACTCATACCTAGGTATAGGGCCCCACTCGTGTCATGTACAAAATATAAAGTGAGTGTGTGAAGGGAGAAAAATGCACACCTAAATCCCCACCTACAAAACAATCAGAAAAAATGTAGACAGATACAAACCATGTTTTTTACTCTAGATTTCAACATCTACAAGTTTATTTCATACACTAACTCAAAACTAAATATACACACACAAATAACAAAGGCAAAAAGAAAAATTAAACTAAACACATCAAATTTGCATATTTAATTATATGGCTTGACTTTCTATTATTCCTAGTGAAGTCGTCATCTATTGCAACCTAAATCGCGACAGGACAACGAACTAAAAAGAAATTATTTTGAAAATAGAGATTTGAAGTCGCCACCATAATTTATTCTGGAAAACTATGGAAAACCATAAAAATATAATAAAGTCTGTGAAAACCAAATTTACGATCTGGGAGTCGGTTACGCGTATGGAAGGTATTAGCACCCTACATCGTCCGTCCAAAGGCGTTACCTTTAATTAAATTTGCAAAAGCGATGTGTTTATTTTAAATACTTACGTTTCCCACAAATAAGAAAATATTGAAAAAAATTAATTTGTGAGTGAAAAAGGACCCGACAAGGATTAACCTTGGTCCTACGTATTCTCATTAAAAATGAGAAATCAACGCTACGTAGTTCTTTATAAAACTATTTGGAAATGACATTTTGAAAGTGAACCCAACAAGGTCTGACCTCGCTCCTACGTATTTCCATTCACAATGGAAAATCAGGGATCACGTAGTTTTTGATAAAAATTTAATTTTAATTTTTAAAGTTGTCTTTTGAAATTTTTGAAAATGAGTTTCATGCGACGCATGCAGTTGATTAGACACCAAAACCTTTTTATGATTTTCGTATTTAAAAAAAGAAATATCGTGCGACACGAGCGGTCGATTAGATACCAAACTATTTTTGTAAGTTTTGTATTTTTAAATAAGAAGTGTCGTGTGCGATGCGAGCAGTCGATTAAACACTAAAACTATCTTTTATAATTTTTGTTTTTTAAAAAGAAGTGTCATGCGACACGAGCAGTCGATTAGACACTAAAAGAAAAAATAAAGAACATAATTTCAAATTTTTATTTATACTTATTTTTATCATTTTTGAAAACTATTTTAATTTTTATTTCAATTTAAAATGGTTTTAATATTTTAGAAATTTATGTGATTGAAAAGTGAGAAACGTTGTGCATAAGTGAGTATGTGGGTACAATGAGAAAAAACTATACATATGGGAATATGGTGCATAAAGAGAAACTTTGTGGTATATAAAGTAAACGCATCCTAGCCTTAAAAAAATAAATTAAAAGAGTGGAGTGTGTGCTTAGTGAAAATGCAGATACATAAGGTAAAGTAAAATTTAAGGCAAAGGGGTGTGAGGTTATTACATTGGGGGTGCATGAAGTAAACAAAAAAACAGAATCCAAATTGAAAGAAAGGGTGTGCAAATTAAATTATGGAGGTGAGTGGAGAAAACATTAAATCTATCCTAATAATAAAACGCATAGCACGACCTAACCCTTAAACTTCATCTTCTTCCTTCCACAAAAGGCCACCACGCAACCATTGTTGCCCCTACTCGAGACCTACAACCAAACCTCTGATGGCGACAACGATACCCATTCTCTGATCCACTATCACCAACGGCAGCGACAACCATGGATTCGCCTCTATCCAAACTTGAAGCTAAACGCCTAGCATTTTCCTCATCGAGCCACCACCGTGTGCGGCGGCACGACCCTAATGTTGTTAGTAGTGTCACCAGCATCAACAACAACATCTTTCGTTGCGTCATCCAAAAAGTCAATCACTTAGGGTTCAACCATGGCACACAATTTCCCCCTACCGCGACTACTAGCAACCACTGCACACCGTGCTATACACTATCGGTTGTCGTTCTATTTTTTCTCTATTTTAACATTTATTGATTTGCCATTTTTATTGTTTGTATACAATAGAGAAGTCTCTCGGTATGTTCAATTCAATATGGTAATGTGAAAATGAGTGATTCGAATATGAGTGTTGAAAGTTATGTGTGAATTGGTGGATGAATGAACGAAAATTAGTGTTGAATGAAGATGAATTGTTGTAGTGGTTGTCGAAATTACCTTTCGTGAATAGGGATATAATAAAAAAAGAGAGGAAAATCATGCGGGTGATGATGATTCGTATGTTTCTTGGGGGCTTCTCCCTGCACCTCCAATGATTTCTCCTGTACCCCCAAAACTTATTTTAATTCCATCTTTGCCCATGGTTAAAGAATGAATTACTGTTTTTTTACTGCAGTGCACCCCCAAATACTCGTGCCTCACCGCACTGCACCCCCAAAAGCAGATTCCCTGCATGCTCTGCACCCCCTGCACTTGGAGAATCTTTGACCTAATTTTTTTTGACCTTAGATTTTTTAAGGTGCAGGGCCTCCATCCTCCACACACTATCCCCCTTCTCCCTCTTCTCCCAACAGCACCCACCTTTTCCCTGTTCTCCCTCTTCTCCCACACAACAGCACCCACGCCATCCTTTTCTCTTCTCCACACACCATTCTTCTCCCCAGCGTCGGCAACCGCGTTTGATCTCTTCCCGCGCTTCTCCATTTTTCACGGTACGTGTGTATTTTGATTTTAATTGATTTTAGTTGTAGGTTTGAATGTGTACATCTTCGTTGTTTTGTCTTAAACCTGCTTCGGAAATAGTTTGGAAAGTGTGTTGTGTTGATGTCTGTGTATTTGAGAGAGTGTGTATTTGAGAGAGGGTTTTCGAGTTTTTTTTTCTTTGTTTTAGGAAACGGATTGTGGAATCCGTTTTCCCTCTTTTTATTTTTTTTATTTTTTTACAAAACGGATTGTGGAATCCGTTTGGGTTTTTTGTTTTTTTTTTTAGGAAACGGATTGTGTAATCCGTTTCCTTTTTAATTTTGTTTTCTAAAACGGATTGTGAAATCCGTTTGGTTTTTTTGTTTTTTTTTTTTGGAAACG
>Ga0214543_1001744_pt1 | contig 42566 bp, 27 predicted proteins | sample CNSS2metaG_FD_160094 | JGI IMG/M metagenome (GOLD analysis project Ga0214543, IMG submission 160094) | Root nodule microbial communities from cowpea collected in UCLA plant growth center, Los Angeles, California, USA - CNSS2 | ecosystem: Host-associated > Plants > Roots > Nodule | place: USA...
AGTGTTGCTCTGTGAGATTCTTAAAGAAAGCTTTGAAAAACCTAGTGTGAGTGAGTGATAACTTTTTCTAAGTGAGTTCTTAGAAGATTGAGTGTTGTGCTGTTGCTAGGAAAGCTGGTCATCCTCTGTGTGATTCAGTGGGAGTTTTGTTTATCTCTTGTGATTGTTCAAGAGAAGTGTTTTCTAATCCTTATTCTTATATAATTTGTTGTAATCTGTTTATTATAGTGATTGAGTTAATCTCTTTGTTTAAGAGATTAACAACTGGACGTAGGATCTTTTGATCTGAACCAGTATAAATATCAGTGTACATCTTTCTCCTTTAAACTCTTTATTTATCTGCACTTGCATGTAAAGTAACTGTGATTTTAAGTTAATCATTTAAATTTTGAGAAAATTTTTTAAAACCTATTAAGACTTATAAAAATCCAATTCACCCCATCTTGGTTTTTGACCATAGTTTAAATATTCTGCTGTGCAACACCAACAGGGATTATCACCCAACCACACACAAGGTTAATCTCATTATGTCTCAGGTTCAAACACCTCCCATGACTAGGACCTCTTGTAAGGAAGGGAGTGGTGCTAGAAATACCAAACTTATAAGTTGTTTAAGACTTTTTCTTATTTGAATTGGGTGGGGTGGATGTAATATTGGAGTACGAATGGCTAAAGAGTTTGAAAGGGGATGTTGGGTTGTCTAGGACAATGGCCTCGTTAAAGGCCATTAGGAATGAACTTAAAGGGGAAGTTAAGGCTTATTATGTAGAACTGGGAATGATTACAGTGGGATGCACGTAATCACCCACACACACGTGGCGTCGACAGCTCTAGAGGCTATGAAGGAAATATTGAAGGAATTTAGTGACCTATTTAAAGAGGGAACCAAACTCCCTCTCTTAGGGAATTGATAAGAAATTGAGAAGTTTGTGAGAGATATGTTGGCAGCAGGTTTGATCAGACCCAGAACTAGTCCCTACTCTAGTCCATTGATCTTAGTTATAAAAAAAGATGAAAGTTGGCCTTTCTGTGTGGATTACAGTGCCCTTAACAATATTATTGTTCCCTATTCTCGTCATCGAAGAATTGTTGGATGAGTTAGGAGGGGTTGCCATCTTCTCTAAATTCGATTTGAAGTCAAGCTACCACCAAATAAGGATGAGGCCCGAGGATATCCCTAAGACAGCCTTTCAGACACGTGAAGCACACTACGAATATGTGGTAGTAATGCCCTTTGGGTTACCTAACACTCCCTCAACTTTTCAAGCTTTGATGAATTAGATATTTAAACCATATTTACGGAAGTTTGTATTAGTCTTTTTTGTGATATCCTAGTGTATAACCCAAATTATTCTTCCCACCTTGACCACCCGGGAGTAATTCTTCAGTTGTTGAGAGACCACGAACTAAGGCTCAATGCAAAAAAGGGCAATTTTGGAGAACTAAAATTAGAATATTTAGGACACATAATATCTTCTGCACCCAAGGATCTACATAGTTTATGCAGTTTTTTGGGATTGATAAGATATTATCTTCGCTTTGTGAGGAATTATGGGGTGATTGCTAAACCCCTCACACAATTACTAAAGAAGAATAATTTCAAGTGGACTGGAGAGGTACAAAAGCAATTGAGCTACTTAAGGAAGAGATGAGAGTTTGCCGATGCTAACTATGCCAAACTTTGAACTACCTTTGTGATTGAAACTAATGCATCAAGACGTGGAGCAAGGGCAGTATTAATGCAACAAGGCCGATCCCTGGCCTTTATTAGTCAAGCTCTATCTTACCAAAATAAGGTGAAGTCAGTCTATGAACGTGAGTTAATGGCGATTGTATTTGTTGTCCAAAAGTGGCGCCAAATCCTATTGGAAAATCACTTTATTATCCAAACTGACAAAAAAAGTTTGAAGTTTCTCTTAGAACGACTATTGATGGGTGAATAGCTAAAGTGGGTTACCAAGCTAATGGGTTTTGATTTTGAAATCCAGTACAAACCAAGATTAGCAAACAAGGCGGTCGATGCACTATTGAAAGTAATGAGCTATCATGCCATATCCATGGTCACTAATCTTGAATTGACAAACTTGGTTGAGAAGATTCTTGCAGATGAGGTGTTAAAGAAAATCATGCAACAATTGTTGGCATGTCCTACCTCCCATTCTCATTATTCAATTGAACATGGATGCTTGTGGTATAAACAAAGATGAGTGTTGCCTAAGGAATCTGTTCGCATTCCATTATTGTTGGCAGAATTCCAAGCGTCACCGTGGGGGGTCATTTGGGAGTTACCAAGGCTTACAAGAGGCTAGCCATGATTTTTTATTGGACCGGAAGGAGACAAGATGTGGAGGTTTGAAGCTAATTGTCAAATGTGCCAACAAAATAAACATGAGACCTCCTTAAGACCAACTGGCCTCCTTCAACCTCTTCCGATTATGGAGCATGTATGGGTAGACATATCAATGGATTTTATTGGCGGGTTACCAAAAGCGATAGGGGCAGAGAACATCATGGTAGTAATGGATAGATTGAGCAAATATTCCCACTTTATTCCCTTGCTTCACCCTTTCACTGCTAATGCGGTAGCTACATCGTTTTTAAAGGAAATAGTACGTTTACATGAGTTTCCTAAATCAATTGTATATCATCGGGACAGAATCTTCATTAGTTCATTATGGAAAGAGCTTTTATGTCTCTCGGTTACAAGATTGAAATTCAGGTCTGCATACCATCCTCAAGCGAATGGACAGTCTGAAGTGACTAAACCGTACCATTGAAGCTTATTTGCGATTAATGATCATCCACGCCAGTGGGTGAAATGGCTGCCATGGAGAAATTTCTAGTTCAATTCTTCATTTAATGCATCCATCAAGATGACTCCCTTCAAGGCACTATACGGTCATGACCCTCCTACGATCATCTCTTATTGTAGAACAACACGGTAGTGGTGAAGGTTGACAAGTTGCTGCAACTTTGGAATAGTGTCATAGATGAGCTCAAACAACATTTAGTGAAAGCACAACTAAGAATGAAAGAACAAGCGAATAAAAGGCATCGAGAGGTAGAGTTTCATATTGAAGACATGGTATACTTGAAGGTTAGACCTTCCAAGCTAAAGACATTTGCCAAGAAAATTAAGGAGAAGTTGAGTCCAAGATTCTATGGCCCCTTTCATGTGGAAGAGCGGATGAAAGTTGTTGCCTATAAGTTACTATTGCCAAAATCGTCACCCCATTTTTCATGTTTCCCAGCTCAAACGGGCTCCTCCAACCAGCCAAGCCAGTCAAGATTTGCCAAAGGAATTAGAACTGCAGGTTAAACCTGAGCAGGTGTTCGATGGAAGTTAATAAATGATCATTGGGAGGTGCTTGTTAAATGGACCAACGAAAAGAGCACGTGGAAAGAATATTAAATGCTACAAGCCATATTTCCCCAAATCAACCTTGAGGACAAGGAAGGGTATTATTGTATCTAAGCCAACTAGACCTCTATTAAAAACGTATCAAAGAAGAAATGGTAGAATAGTAAAAACACCTAAGTATTCTGTTACAGAGAATGCTAACAGATTAACAAATTAGTATAAGTGGCAAGGATGAGGAGGGGAGAGAGGGGAGAACTAAGCACTGTTATATAAAAACTTTACGTGGGGGAAGGGGGAAGTGATTGGAGGATGGTCTAACCATGGAGGGTGGTCTAACCATTTTTTTATTTTGTTCCATTGTTATTGTGTGCGCTACATCAGGGACACTCCCTGTGTGTTTTTTCTGGATTCAATAAAAAAAACTCGGTTCCTATAAGATACAATTCCGCACTCTGAATTTGTCATTTTTTCATTAGATAATTCAGCAATGGTCCTACAAAATTGGATTAGTGCCATTCCGTTAAAGGAAAAAAACTCATTCTCGACGTCTCCTTATAAATAGAAGTTATTTTTGGTTTAATTCATGCAGCTTTCAACTTGGTTGATGTGAAAGCGACATGAGAAAGAATTCTGTGCCCCACAAACATCAGGAAAGCTCCCAAAAGACCAAATGCCTTGAGTGTAGTGAACAGGTCCAGCTGCACACCAACAAAACGAGATTAACATTTCAGAGGGAAAAGTTGGAACCAACAGATAATATTGCCGTGCCAGGAGAAATGTAATGCAAATTAACCGACTCCCGACGGCTCTACCAGTTAATAAGCATGTTTTCAGGGGAGATAACACTTCTGATTAATAATAAATTCCTTCTACATATGCCACCCCACATAATAGAAGAACCGGACTTCATACTTAATCGGATCATTTAATAATGTTATTTCAGTGTAGGGTGGACGTACCTTCAACCAGAACAATACATAAAGTAACAAAACCCCAGCAATGCCAACATGGAAAAGGATCCCAAATGTAGCAGGGACTGTTGAACTAGGGAAATTCTTTAGGTTCGCTCCCAATCGCAGTAACTGCCAACGACATAAAACAGAATAAAAAACCACTGCCTACCACAAAGGAAGATATACGAAATCAAAGGAAAACCAAGCAGCTTAGCAAGACTGTTATGCAAAACTGAATGCAAGTGCCGAAATAATCATTTACACTTTGTCTCCCACCTTCTATACATACGAAGAAAAATAATCTACCTATCAATATAATGTTGCCACGTGTAGTAGAGTAAGCCTATAGACTGAAAATAACTTGAACGTCAGCAACCGTAAGCATTAGACCAGGCCCCAATAGAGGCCTAATTTCATACACATATATTACATGATAACATTTTACAACTATCCTAGAAAGTCATGACTCGAGTGAACACTCTAAATTTGAAATACACTTTTGAATGTTCCAAGCATGTGAATACCCTTTCCCTTTGTAAACCATCTCAAGCGAGTCACGGACATATCTCAATCGGCAAAGCTAACATGAGATAGACCACTCAATGACTCTCCATAGTCCACAACTAAGATAATCAGAGAATTATTGCTTCAGTTTATGTAATTTTTTTTCCCAAAAATACAACTTTTCCGCATTCCAGCTTTTGTTACCATCATAAAAGCATATTTATCATAAAGAAATAACATGTCTGGATAACCACACCACATTTTCTGTTTCCATTCTATTATTTTTCTCATTTTTACCTCTAATGCCTTTTCTCTTAAATAGAAACAAATCAATTTATGCCACTTTGTAGTGGGAGTTATAATGAGACTTACCCCAACCAAAAAGACAATGGATGGCAAAAGGATTAAACCCAAGAATATGAGAGAGAGATTTTGGGGTGGTTTCTTTTCAGGAGCCCTAAATAAATGTGTAATCTCTTCTTTCGGCCCATATCTTGAGTAAGGGTCAACAGGTGGGGGTGGAGGACGGGCTGCCTTCTGAGGTGCTTTTGGAAGATCTAAATCGAGATGGCCCAGTAGCCGTAAGAAAGAATTCTCCTGAAATATAGCATTTTCATTCAGATTCATAGTAGACTTGGTAGAAGGAGAAATTCAAAATATGGGGACTAGTGCAAAGATACCATGACAGCATCACCAACAGTTAACTCAATGTCATATCTGCCTGAGAGATAAAAAAGTTTCTCCACCAAGCCAAGAAAATCCTACAAGCCAAAATAACAATGTAAGAAGAGAGAGAACACCATTGCAGGAAAATCAGAATCAAATTAACATCACAGCATTCAGCATTTCCTATATAAAAGAACAAAAAAAATGATAAGCAATTGTATCTCAGCCAAGCTTAAAAGCAGTTGAGGCTGGTCAATAGTTCCAAATTAAAAGATAAAAATGTTGATGTTGCCTAAGAAGTAATTAACACGGCAATATATTATTACCGGTATGAAACTTTTCCATGACAATAGTCGTCTCTTGTTTATAAGATTGGACGATATACACACCATGAGAAATTAAGCGAATGCAACGATATAACTGCTATTTATCACACAATGCAAGCATGATGGGAGAAAACAGCAGGGAGATATTCACCAATGGACCACAAGCCAACAACATGAGAATATAACACTATCTTAACCCAAAAACTTTAAAGCTATTGATTTGGGGGTCTTTCTCGCTTATATGTTGCTCAACTTGTTCATACTCCATCTCATACTTGAACTCAAACAATCTATAAGAAAGTGGACGTTGAGTTTAACTCCACTTTATAAAACTAACTTATAAGATAAAGTTTATACCTATTTATATACTTAATTTTAGATATATTTCTAGGTAATGTAGGGTCTCTAATATTAACAAACTTAACAAGTACTTGAGGAGAGACCTCAAAACCCAGACAATGAAATAATTTGTAACAAGAGATACTTAACAAGAATTATCTCAAACTTCTTGCCGGTGTTTCCAACCACGAAGATGTGCTCAACCTTTGTCTCATGTCTCAACTTGAAAAATGCCTGAAAAACAACAAAAACCTCAATAAACATAGCATTGAAAATACATTCATTTGGAAGATACAAGAGGCAACTGCAAACCTGTTGAGGCTTAAAAACATGACCATGAGGTGTTGTCAATTGGAAAGAAAACTTCAACTTCTGCAAGTGGTTAGCTGAGAGTGAAACTACATCATTTCCAGCCACATCTAGCCTAGATAGGTCAAACACAAATGAAAGTTAAAACATAAATCAAATCCATATGAGTTGCAAGTAAAGATATGGATCCATACACAACAATTCAGACTTCAAACACATGACAGAATGACTATTAGCAGACATACTAATCAGAAATCAAAAGGATCCTGAACATCACCATAGATATATTAAAACAAAAACCAAAATAGAAACATACTTTTTCTGGGTTTGGGCACGTCCAAGATCACTATCCGCAACAGTGATTTCTGCATTATTGGCTTTAATGAACCCAGTGACATAAATTGGTACAGGAATTTGTCCTCCAGTTGCATAAACTTTGTCACTGCCAGAATCATGAAGCATAATCTACAAAATCGGTAAAATATTATAATGATAGGTAGATACAAATATACATACCTTGATGTAATTAAAATGAAAAATAAATAACTAAATTAGATAAATAGGAATACCTCAAAAACAAACACATATGTTCCCACATCCATGTTCTTAGGGAAAGCATCCAAGACATGAAATCCACTTTCTTGGTCATACTGGAGCTCCTGTGTCACGCAAAGTAGAAGTTACCAGAGATAAAAAAAAGGACCCCAGTAAACTAAATGATTGTGTCAGGGAGAAAAATATCTTCAAGCCTCACCCCTCAGAAGCGATTGACTCATCACTCACCTTGCTGTCAATAATAGCTGAATCTTTTGCACCAGTGCTAAAAGCATGGGCAAGCTTAACTATTAAGGGTGGTGCAGCTGAACCAAGCACTGTATTCACCTTAACCTGATTAATTTTGCAATAGAAATTTGTCAGATATGGTCAACAACACTAATGAAAACTGAAAAGTGGAATAGAAATGCTGAAGTATTGCACAATCACTAATTTAATTCTGTAAAGAGACCTCATCAGAAAGTAAAATTGTTTGGATGAGTGAAGCATATATTAATGAGGATGGGTGAGATATTAATGTAAAACTGCATGCACAAGAATCAACAAGTAATAAATAGAGTCTAATGCAACTTAAAGCTTGTTAATAATTTTAAACACGAAACAACTGAAAATTAATGGCTAATAATAATAACAATTATCATATAGAGAAAAAGGAAGTCCAATAAGAACTATGAACTGCTTTGGTAATTTTTTTCAGAGGTTAGAATCAATGAAAGCACAGAGAATAATAGGCTTGCACAACAGCTGACACTCAGAAACGGACTACAATCAATAAGCTATTAGGTCATACACCCTTTATTTCCTACTTTCCTATTGTCAGACAAAAAAGTCAAAAGTCATGATGAGGCATTGGGATTACCCATATACTATTCATTATATCCAATCACTACGAAAAAACTAAATAAAAATTATAATATTAACAAGAAAAGCAATCTAGACACTACTTTGTTACATACCTTAACTTGGCCTTTCTTGGTCAATGAATAAACTGTTTCAGGGAGTGACAATATCAATGGAATGGAAATCCTACACCACCATAAGAAATCTAAGTTACATAGTATACCTGAACATGAGGAGGTCAAGATATCTACAAAGAAAAAATAAAAAAGGAAATATATCCATAAAGATGCCATTTAAAATAAGATTGTTCAAAGAAAAACACTTGCCTGTTGGTCTCCAGAAAAGCTAACGACTCAACTTGATCGAAGAAGTCCTTCGCATCTCCTGGGATTCCAATGCCCAAGAAAAATTTAGCCAGACCCAATATTTTATCCTCTGGAAGCTGGAAAACGCAAAGCCATTAACATAAGCAATAAATTACAGAAACAGATTGAAAAATATTACAAGCAATTTCCTTACACTATACATACATTTATTTCTCCAGAAGTTACAGCAGCAAATGAAGTAAACCCTCTAACAACTGAAGAAGTTGCGGAAAGAGAACTCCGTTGCTCTTCTCCAACAAATTTCTCATCAAAATAAAAGGTTCCATCATCTGAAAAATGACAATAGGTTCATCTAAGTCTAAAATGGTGAAGTATAATGAATAAAGAGAGGTGGGGTGATGCAAGTTCAATACCCATAAAAGGGGGACTGGATAAAAAAGACAAGCTTCGAGCAAATTATATCATTTGATGGAAAATACCACTCTGCATAACAGAAATGCACTGAAGCAAACATGCAACAACAATCGCAACCCTACATATATATATATATATATGTAGAATTTGATTGTCACAAGAAACAGGTCATCAAGGTTCAAGCATTTTGAAGAGATGCATCTACTCTCTTCAGGTTACTTATTTTACAAATGTAGGACGCTGAATTTATTGAAGATAACACGACCTCATTACAAGCCATTGACAGAAATAGATAACTCTACAGAAACCCTCAATTCTAGAAGTATCTTCTAGGAAAGCTTACATCCATAGTGCTTGCAAGATTATGATACATCAGCTCTTAAGCAGGTAATTGCAACTTGATTAATTGTTAAGCCCAAAATAAAAACAGAAAAAAGACCAAATAATAAACAAAATGTGAAAAACATGAAAGCACTAACATAAGGATAAATTAAGAAACTACCACTTACAAAAGAACAAATTCTATAAATTGAGACCACGGCTACCATGAATTGCTAACTCATGCCCAGGAATTCTATATTTAAAAATAAACATCAAAAGAAAACAATTTAAATGAAGCAAAAGCAAAGTTACACATACCATATTTCTCAATGACATCAAAAAGCTTTACTATGCCATTTTTCACTATATTGACCTGCCAATACGGAGCTAATAATATGAGAAATTGATAGAAGGGCCAAAACAAATTATGTTAGCAAAAGGCAGCAAAAACTAGAAAAGAACAAATAAAGGCCAAAATAGATGACCAACTAAATGCAGGTACAACACTAGCAAGTTTAACTTCAGTTTCGTGTTATGTCCCTTGACATTTTACCTACTTATAATGCAAATAACGTTGTGTGCATGAATTTCGAGACAATGTATGAAACCTATACCTATTACAAGCATAACGATATAATGATCCATAACTTTACCTTAGACTGATCAATTTCAGAAGATGCTAGTGAGATCACTCCGGCAAGAGCTTCAATTGCTAATCCTGTGAAATATATTATGAGATAAACTGTTAATATGGATAAACTACATAAATATTCCCAAGGATTTCGTAATGCTAGCTTCAGCAAAGAAAATATTGGACATAAAATAATGGCATGTAAGGGATTAATCAAGTCTCAGTACTGTTGGGTTTAAGGGAAGCTTAAAGACACAGTTTTTAAATGGAGAAGAGAGTATTTTAAATAGAATCTACAGAATGAAGACAGGATTCGGTCTTCCAGTGTGCAAAACCGCTACTAGTTCCAAGGCTGAGTGTAAATGAGTGGAACTCCCTAAATACTATTTCCTGTAATACTAAATGTAGTTTAACATGTGATACATGAACTCATTCAAAATATGATACATGAACTCATCCAAAATATGATACATGAACTGCACACAATTCTAACAAAGACATTTCACCGCAAATTATTACCAGCAGCATAGGTACTGGACTCTGGATTATCAGAACTATAGCGCCATCTTCCATCACTTTGACCTAGAGCCTGCCCACAATGAAAGACAAAATAAATGTGCAAATCACATTTGAATTGTTGCAACAGTATTAATTGATGTAGCATACTGGTGAAACTAATATGTAGGGTGATCCCATATGGAAGCCCCTATCATCTCCTATCATCCATATCAGATGAGGCCATATTTGTATTTACCATAAAACAAATATAGTGCTCATTTTATCTTATTTAATAGAAAAAATGCAGTAACACAAACCTTGATTGATTGAAAAAGCCTGTCAACATCGGGAAGATACTCATCAACATTAAAATCCTGATCCTGTGTACAAAGAAGGGGCATACAAAAGCAGATAAGGACCATCACGCAATATATTATGACGTTTGAAATCCACAAATCACATTTTAATTTTTTTAAATCAAAAATCAAAAGAAAGGATGAATAAGAAATAAACTTCATTAATGCATCAATACTCCCTAAGACCAAATATAAAGAAGCTGTAATAGAGACCTCAGAGATCACAATGTAAAGCGGCAGCAGGCTGAAAATTACCTTTATAAGAACCAAGCCTCCAATCGAGTAGTATATGTCAAGCAGAGTACTCGCATCGTGAACAGTAGCTTTAAGTCTTGAAGCAATATCCTATTTAAAATATTAAAAAAAACAACTGTCGTCAATTTCCAGCTCACCAACAAAATGTTCACAAGCGGTGACATTAAAACAGCAACCACATCATGATGATGACAACGAATGTCCAAGCAAGCAGAAATATAAAAAGCACCTTTAAAGCGTTGCTATTAACATTGCATTTTACAATGCTGTTAACTTTCAAGGCATAGAACAAATCCTTGAGAGGGGAAGCCGAGTCTAGATTTTCCAATACTTTCTGACACGCGTCCCCGCTCACGTGAGTCTTCTTCTCTTCTAATCCAAGAATCTCAAACACTCTAAGCGCCTCGTAAGCGTCTTCTAAGCTGGTAATAGATCAAAGAAGGACCAAAATGATTGAGTTCAGTTGCGCAGAATGTTTTAAAATCTCAAGAAAGCAACACAAATCTAATGATCCATTAGCGTCCACCGATCACAATGAAACGCAGCGTTTTTAATTTATTTTAGAAAATTAAACGCATTTGACGAAATCGGCGAAGAACAACGCAATGCGAGCGAGTTTAATTAGGGTTTATGTTTTGACCTTGCGGGAGAGGTAGCGAAGAGATTGATGGCAGCGGATCGGTGAGAGTGAGAGATGGAAGTGGAGAAAGGGAGAAAAAGAACCAGAAGAAATGCTGATGCCACTAGTGTCACTTGTGTGGCCATGCCTGGAACAGCAATGGATTGGAACAAGAAAGAGTGGCCACAGTACAACGGGGAGGAGAAGACTTTCTCTCCAATGGTTATGGAACTGGTTATATAACATTGTGAATGGCTCACTGGACATGGACTAATTTTGTCTTCCCAGATTAAATTTATAGTTATTATTAGGTTTTAAACTTTCATTTCCACAACAATTTCATCACACCATATTCAAATAATAAAGTGGTAATTTTTCGTATATGTTTTAGTACATTTTATTTACTACTCCCTACTCCGTTTGTCGTAAAACATAATTATATTTTCAGTTTTAATAAAACATCTTTCTTCTGTTACAATTTTTCCTCAAAAAAAATTATATTGATATTAATATTTACATTTACACAAAAATAATGTATATTAGATTGTTTTAATAAATTGCATATTCATTATTATTTATAGTACGCTAAAAATTGTAAAATATAGTTATTAATGAAATCTTAGACGTAGGAATGTAACTTAACATTCCATGCTTACTTTTCTCCTCTTCTCAAATAAACAAATGTCATAGTCTTTCGCATGCTTCAAATAACATAGAATAAGAGGGTTTACATTAGTTCATTACATCAATGTATAATAAATTCAGCTTCAATTTCCTCAACAAAAATAAGGAATCTAGAATCTTTAAAATCATGCCACCCGAATAATCTAATTTGTGAAATTTGATACATTTTTTAGATATAAATTGTATTATTTAAGACTAGTTAGTCCTCAGTCTTTCACAAGAGCCGGTTAGCCCTCAACCTTTAGCAAAAGCTTAGATCGAGTACTCATCAATCCTATCATAACAATATTAAGTCTAATCAGCTATGTATAATAAGTACCTTATGCCAGGATATTTGTCGGCCGAATGACAAATATTAAAACCTACATCACAAACGAAAAGTCATCATGTCGTTCATAGAACAAGTGGGCCTCCAGAACAAAGCCCAAAGTCAACCCTAATCCAGACCCATAACCAAGTCTAAGCCCATAAACAAGTCAGATCCACGTAAGTTGTCAAGTAATAATCCTAAGAAATTAGTATAAATGCACGTGAGATAAAGATCTATCCCTAGATTCCATACAAGAAGAACTTGAAGATAAACCTTTACAATTCAAAACACTAATGACAAGGACAAGGAGCAAGAGATTAGAAGATCAAATCTATTAAAGGCTATTGATACTACAAGCAATAAGAAATTAAAAGGATAGGCTTAAATATACATTTGATACCTATTGTTGTTGCTTTTATTCAATTTGGTCCTCGTTTTCATTTTGCGTTCAATTAGGTCCTTATTTTCATCAAATTTTGGTCAATTTGGTCATTTTCACTAACGGTGTTTAAATATTTAACGCTTTTGAACAGTACATGTCACGTGTCATGTCCTAGTTTTTTAAAATTTTAATTTTTTTTTAATTTTTAAATTTTATTTTTAAATTTTAAAAAAAATAATTTTTTTAATTTGAAAAACATTGTCCACGTGTCAAGTCACAATTGTGCCACGTGTCAATGCTAGTGCCATATATCAATTTGTGGTAGTATTATTTTTATTTTGTTCAATTTAGTCCTCGTTATTTTTGTTAAAATAAATTAGTTTTGTCCTTTTTCAAATTGACATCAAATTCAATATCTTTTATACAAATTATATTAATATTTTTTCTAAAATTGACATTTGAATTTATTATTTTTTAAATTCAATTATAAATTATTAAATTCAATTATAAATTATTAAATTTAATTATAAATTGAATAAAATTCTTATATTTAATTACTAAATAAAATATAATTATTTAAAATATTATAAGAATATAATTATTAAATTTTTTTCTAATATTTATATTCCAAAATACTTTTAAAATTAATATTTAAAAATATTTTAAATATTCAAAATATTTTAAAAAGGAAACTAATATTTGTAAAATTAACATTTAAATATAAAATATTTTAGATTTCAATGTCAATTTTACAAATATTAATATATATTTTTAAAATTTTAATAATTATATTTTAATAATATTTAAATAAAGATATTTTATTTAACGATTGAATCTAAGAATTATATTCACTTTATAATTAAATATAATAATTTATAATTGAATTTCAAAAATAACTGACAATAATGTCAATTTTAAAAATTAAATTGTTCCATTTTAACAAAATTTGGGACTAAATTAAACATAAATAACGAATATAGGGACTAAATTGAACAAAAATAACGAATATCGGGACTAAATTGAACAAAAATAACGAATATCGGGACTAAATTGAACAAAAAGAAATAATGCAACCACAAACTGACACATCGCACTAGCATTGACACATGGACAATTTTTTTGAAATTAAAAAATTTTTAAAAATTTTTAAAAAATTTAAAAACATACAAAAAATAAAAAAAATACATGAGCTGACACGTGACATGTAATGTTAAAAAATGTTAACTATTTAAACACTATTAGTGAAAATGACCAAATTGACCAACATTTGACAAAAATGAGAACCTAATTGAACATAAAACGAAAATGAGGACCAAATTGAATGAAAACAACAAAAATAGGGACCACATGTATATTTAAGCCAAAAGGATATGAAGATCATGTCTTGCAACACATTTGAATGATAGCTCATAGGGAAATTAGTTTATGTTTTTGGACTTTGGATTTTCTGTTAGAAATTAGTTATATTTCTATGTTTTAGGACTTTGAGCTTTCTTTTATAAATTAGTTTATGTTTTTATGTTTTTGGGCTCGGATCTTCTTGTAAGGTTTCTAGTTTTTCTTAAACTTATGTGTCTATATATAGAGGTACCAAAGACTAATATAGACAATTTTAGTCATATATTGAATTTTATTTCATTAAAGAGAGGATTCTCTTTGTTCTTGACTTAGGCCTCAGGTTTTTATCAATGATGAACATCTTTGTAGCGAATTTTCACTTGACTTATCAATCTGCTAGATTGTGGCGTCCTTCATCTCTATCTTATTCAGTCTATTTTTTTTTGTGCCTTTGGAAGATCCAAATTCCACTATAAAAAAAACACTATTACCTACTACAAAATTTCGTAGGTAATCCATAAAATCTGTATGTAATACAATTTTACCAACGAATTACCTACAGACAAAAATTTGTAAGTAAAATAGTCATAGCTAACATTACCTGTGGATTTAGCCATAGGTAATTTACCTACCGATAAATTTGTAGGTAATTAATTACCGATAAACCCGTATCTGATAAATCCGTATGTAATTACCTACCAATAAATCCGTATATAATTACCTATCAATAAATTTGTATGTACCTATCGATAAATCCGTATATAATGTGTTCTAACTTTTTTTAAACAACTTATGCAATATTGAAATTCATCATAAAAGTTCAAAATATTACTACATTGCACAAAACATTTGTGATATCTAATAATCAATCCTTAATTAAATAATTTAAACATACAATACTCTAGGTTTAAAAACATAAAAAATTTGTAATGTAGCTTTGTTATTCATTTTTCTCTTATGGTAGCTATTTGAGTACAAGTTAGTCTTAAACTTTAATGATAATTGGTTTGGTTTTACAACACATGATTTTTGCTTACATCATAATATTTGCTAAAATCAAATGAAAGGACAATATTTATGCCAAAGATATACATGTATGTACACAAATGTGGACACGTCATTGAATTGCTCGATAGCCAGCAACGATGATTGCTTGAAACATGGTTGGCCAACTTCTACCCCAACTTCCACTCCTAGCTTCACATTCTCCTATAATCAAAACAAGCCCTTGGGTGGAAACAGATTAATGTCAGTAGTAGAGTTAATGTCTGAGGTTGACAATAAGAAAAATGAGCAAAAGCACTATGGAAAGAAAAATGAGCAAAATAAAATCCCAAAAAAGCTTTACATTTATCTAGCAAGGTTGTTATATGGTTTGTTAGGTAGGTAAAATGTGAAGAAGGAGATGAAACACACACTCAAACAACAGGCCAATACTTCCAACACTATAATGCACCACACTCCAACAACTACCCAATGTTTGCAATTTCTCAAGGAAGACGAAGACAATACAACGCACCACCAATGGGAGAAGGCGTTAATGGTTGCAATTTCTGAATGAAGACACTACCACACTCAAACACGTGCCAATACAGACAAAACACAAACAAAGAGAATGCCCTGCTTTCCACCAATTTCAAATTACATTGCAATTTCTGAAGGAATACAAAAACGGTACAACGAATCACAATGAAAGAAGACGACAATGGGTGCAATTTTTGAAGGAACACATAATGCTCACTTTAACATGATAATGAAAAGAAAAAAAAAAGATGTGTTGGTTTCCACCAATTTTAAATATGTTTTCTCTGCCACAGTAAAAAAGTTTTGGTCCATAGCACACGTCATCAATAAAAAAAATTGAAAATGAAATTTTAAAACGACACTCACATGGCATAAAAAATAGTTCAAAAAATGAGGTTAAAATATGGGGGCTTCTCCCTACACCTCCAATTCTTTCTTCAGTACCTCCAAAAACTTACATATTTCAATCTTTGCCCATGGTAAAAAGTAAAAGTAAAAGTTACTCTCTCTTCATTTAACACCATGTCACCCTGCACCCCAAAAACCACTCTCCTGCACCCCCCAAAATGCACCCCCAAAAGGGAATCAGATTCCCTGCACCCCTGGTAAGCTTTTTTAGTTTGACCAAAACCCTAAACCTAGCAGCCTTGCTTTATTTGTTGTTGCTTCGTCCTCCCGCCCTCCACTGCACACTCTCGTTTTCCTTCCTCCATGCCTCCACATTTATAGTGTCATTTCCTTCTCGCATTACCTCTCCAACCTCGTTTCCTTCTCGCATTGGCTTTTCTTCTGCAACTCCACGCACAGTCCATTGCCAACAACACTGCGAACAATCAAGAAAATCCAATTAAGTGATTCTATAGCATGTATCTTTTAATTTGATTTTACGGAACGTGGTGTGTAAATAGATGCATGAATAGGTTATTTATTTACAAAGTGTAATGAAAGACCCATTTTTAATATGTACTGCACAAGTGTAATTTTTTTCTCTAAAATTAACCAAAACGGATGTCGAAATCCGTTTCATAAAAGTCTGAAACGGATGTCGACATCTGTTTCATGTTTTTATTTTGTTTCTTTGAGCGTTTCGGATGTCGAGATCCGTTTTGAAACTTCTAAAATGGATTTTGACATCCGTTTCATACTTCTTCTTTTTTATATTTCGTTTTTTTTGGAAGACTTTTTCATGACCCTAATGTTGATTATTTGCACTATCATAATCACATTGATAATTTCTGAATGAATAAATAAGTAAAACAAATATAATAAAAGATTCTTGGTTGCTTTTTTTAAGGCCTTCTACGTGAAAAACAATTTTTTTTCTCTTAATTTTGAATATCAAAACTTAGAAGGTCACCTGTAAGGTCTTAGCACGGTAAAATGAAGACTAATGGCAGAGGCAGAAGCATTGCATATTTTTTTCTTGGTGTTTCAATTGCGTGTATCAATTCTGCATGATGCATTAGTATATGTTATTGTTAATTTGAATTTGAGTGATATTTTTGTTTATTGGTGATTTTTGTTTGTTTACATGTTGCTATATTTGGTTACTTAAAATTTGATATTTTAATTATAAATATGGTTAGGACACGAGGTAATTTATCTAGACGTGGTTCACACAATGCACCCGAGAGTTCTGCACAGGGTGGTGCACGAAAGAGACCGACCGTTTTAGCTCGTAGAAGGGGTCAGCACGAGGCTAATGTTATTCAGGATGATGTGGTTGAGCATAGGTTTCCGATGTTCCTTAGGACGAGGAGCAGGGGATTGATAACAATGGTGCAGGATTTCCAAGTGGTCCCTCTGATACATCTTTAACTCGGTACCAGGATCATGTTGCATGGATCATATGGGATGGTCAGGTTAGTAATAATTTTTTATAAATGCTTTATTTTATTGTTGTTATGTATTTTTATTGTTATGTTTATTTTTTCTTAGGATTGAGTTGTGAAAGTAGTCTCCCATATTAAAAAAGTGAAAAAATTAGGACCTCCTCATCCTTATGTTCTCCCATTTGTGGTAACTTCTAGATTATCGCCTCTGTGCGACATTTTATATGAATATCCCGATGTTGGGTTAATATTGGGTTTCGTGGAGAGATGACATCCCGAGAATAATACTTTTCATCTACCAATTGGTGAGATGACCATCACTTTAGATGACGTCTGGTCGCTCCTTCATCTTCCCATCACTAGACAGTTTTGCTCCACTGAAAATCTTGAATATGAAGATTTAGTTGAGATCTTGACGACACTTTTTGGTGTTGATCGGGCCATGGCTTGCAATGAGTTGAATCAAAGTCGTGGTGGACATGTCAAGCTTAGCTGGTTGAGAGAGCTATATGATAGCTGTTGTGATAACGAGCTATGGGAGTTTGCTACCCATGCATATCTTTTGCACCTTGTAGGGTGCACGATATTTGCTAATAAAAGGGCCACCTATGTTTGTACCCATTACCTTGAGCTATTTAGAGATCTCCCTTCATGTTATAGATATGCTTGGGGAGTTTCTGCTTTTGTCTACTTATATGAGCAGCTAGGAGATGCCAACTTTGCAAATACAAAGCAATTAGTTAGATATCTACCTCTTCTACAGGTACCATTTTATATTACATTTTGTTAAATATTTTACTTATTTTTTTCTTTTATATCAGAATAGTGAAATGAAATGTTATTTGATACAGGCTTGGATATACGAGTACTTCCCTACAATGGGAAGGAAGCAATTACGGGATACATATGTGGAGACCAAACCCCGTGCTAGACGTTATATCATTGGACGCACTACTTCTGCTATAGCTGATGTTAGAGTCCGGTTGGATGTCTTGACATATGATGAGGTGATTTGGAACCCATATGTAGCACATAGGGCTGGTCGACAACTTGTTGTATCTGCCATGTTTTCTGGCTACCTCAGGCTTGGTATCCTCGTACACCGTCATTTGTTGGAGCGTGTGCTGCGACAATTTGGCTTCATGCAGCCTATTCCACGACCACCGACTTCGCTTCCGATGTTGGACTTTGCGATTATTGATGATCGGTGGAGAGACCACGATCAGTTTGTTGTAGTTCAGGTGGTCCCCGCGCCAACTCCTTTTTCATGTTCGGATGGATATTTGCAGTGGTTTCAGAGGGTCTCCCACCCTTACATTTTACGCAGAGTTGAGGTCGACCGACCCAGCCTTGTCATTATGCCTCGACTTCGTCTGAATTTGCCAGATGACATACCAGCTCAGAGGACGTCAGCGTCATAACCTTTTGGTGGTTTATTGGTATGTTACAAATTTATTTTTTCATATTATTAGTAACTTAAATATTTGACATTAACTTGGTATTATTGCAGGGTGCCATGAAACGTATTGTCAGCGATCTTCAGTAGATGATAGATTGTAGAGACGTTAGTGAGGGAATAGTTGCTTGGGATCACACACATGAGTTATTACTGATAACTCGTGATGCAACAGAGGAGGAAGAAACTAAAGGAGGACGTACAGTTCGAGGTCGACGACCATCTACATCTAGATAGTCGATTTAGTTTATATTTGTATTTCATGTTACAATTTACATTTTTATTGGATTTTATATTAAGTTATTTCATCGATATATGATTACAAATTCAAATATCTATTTTGTTAGCAATAAGGCCAAAATATATTCGTCCCTTGGCCAGAGGAGTTAGTATTTTATATATTGGTAAAACAATTGCAAACATATTTTTTAAAAGTACATTACAATATGAAATTTCCTAAAATAAACTACAAAAGTCAAATATTTAATACAATTAACAAATATTAGTCTTCCATAAGATCTACATAACTACGATCAACTACGTGTAAATCTACGAATGCATGCATCCGATCTCTATAAAATGATGACCACCCCTTTGCCTTTGGGTAACAATTGTTAGATGATATGATATCCACCATCGGTAATGGACAATCTTTTTTGTAGACGAACCTGTAAATATTTAATTAGTCAACAAATAAATAGTTTTTTTTTAAAAAAAAGAAATATACCTGCACAAAATGAGAACCGTAAACATGTCCGATACAAATTAGTCGATGCTGACTTTGCGAAATAGGTGGGGATGTACGAAGTAGGAATATCGTCAAATTTTGAACCAATGACAAGCACACGAGGATTACATTATATCGATTAGCAATCGCATACCCCATGTCCGGTATAGTCATTCACTTGTCTCGATTAGCCTGTATAAAATTAATTAGATTATAATCAAACAAAATCATAAAAAACTTTTAATAATTTAGTTTGAACATTAGTGTGTAAAAGCCATACCCCTGATGGTGAATGAACTAGCAAAGACTCTTTCAGTTCTTCTAGACGATCATAGCCTTCAACTAATGTTGCATATTCATCTCGCAATTGACTAAGTTCTTTGTATAGATCATGTCTGATTAGAGGCCATAACTCCTCACCCATACCCAGCAATGCAACAATGAATCTATACCAACAATGACCATCTACCACTACATCTACAACATCCACTATGTAAGGCTGAAAAACTGGATTGAACTGATCTAGCATGTTCAAAATATGAGGGATCACGTTTGGTTGACTTCTTTAATCGATGACTTTTAGGTGCACCATTCATCTTAATTTTACTTGGTCGTGACAACATCGATGTCATCAAAGGGCAAACTATGTCAAGTAATTTATGTTTGATAGTGACTTTTCCTGCAATGTCAACTTCTTTGAAAAGATTAAGCAGTAGATCAACCTCCCTTTGAATTGATAATTACCCTTCGGATTGTGAAGATGACACATTTAAGAAGCTTAACCTAGTCCATATGACATGAATTTCTTGGAGAGGAATCATCCTAGAGTCATATCGTGCTAATTCACACGCACATGGAAGACCATAAGTCTATCTGAGAATCCAGCCACAATGACTAGTATCGAATCCAATTTTCTTAACTCTTTCTAACTCTGGAGCAAGGAGTTCTAAGGCTGATCTATAAACATATCCCACTAATCTTCTATAACTCAATGCCTTGTAAGAGTCACACATCAGATTAATACTTCTTTCAAAAGACGCCTTTATTTCATTATGTTGCAAGAGAATAACGTTGTGAATTCCATCCGAACACGAACAAAGGCCTCTCATACTACTTCCAAGAACTTTCTTGAGGCTCCAGTGAGCATACTTAACCCTAGTACAATTTATACATGGAATCATATAAACCAGTAATAAAAAAATGAATTAATAAGAAGATGCAAACATACCTGTTTGATGTTGTATTCCCTAGATGCATAACTTTATTTGTCCATGCCTTGACAAAGTATTTCTTGTAAGGAATGATCCACGAGTCATTAACATATTCAAAGAATACAGGCCATGACTGTCAAACAAGCTCAAGACGATTAACACAATCGTTAAACTTTAAATAATCTTACAGTCCATAACATTCTCCCATGCTTGCAGTACAACATCCCATGCATCAACAGAATTCACTAACATTTTACACTTTGCTGGCACATTTTTTGAATATGGAAACGACATAGAAGATGATAACACTCAGGGAATACAATGCCAACAACATTCATTAGAGCGAGATCCATGTCAATTGTAATGACTTGTGGACCACCCTCAGACGTCATAAACAAACCTCTTCGCCTTTCAAGAGCCCAAGTGAAATTATTTTGCTTTTCACTAGATAAAAATGCAAACGCGATTGAGAAAGTTAATCATGTTGAGGTCACACCAACAATCTCAAGCAATGGCAACCGATATTTGTTGGTTTTGTAAGTGCTATCCATTAAGAACACAATATTGAATGAATTTAACAACTTCACATCATCAAGATGAGTTCACAACAGATCGCTTACCACATCAAATTCATTAAGACATCTACTATAATGGATATAGTGATCATGTTCCAACATCAACATTAACTATTGTAACTCGGTCCCTGAACCTCTTATTGAACGTTTGTACCTATATCTTACATTATATACTTGCTTCAAAATTGTCACATTACACTCATCTTTTTCTTTGAGAGTGAGAAGTATATTTGCAGGTTTTACTTGACTTTTAGTCATATCAATAAACAACGAGTGTTCAACGGACTTCAACCTATCCGCATAGGGGTGACCAACTAGAGTAGAGATGAGACATCGTGATTATGGTAACCACATTTTACGTTCAACACCCATCCATCCCCTTGAGATATGGGTTTTCCTCTCAATCTAAAGGGATAGTCACATTTTTTTGTCCCAGATAAACTCAATTCTGCATCACATTTGTATTTTCTATATTTTCCACCTCTTTCACAACCTAATAATACAAGGGTCTTTCTTCCTGGTTGTCCGTTATATTTATCTCATCTTAGAATAAGAACAACAAATCCAAGATTAAAAGCAACCCCTCTAACCCACTTAATTAAATCTTCACGTGTTGGGAAGATATCATTAGTTGTGAAATGAGATGTATAATCTTGTTCGCAGATATCATGAACGAAATCAAAAAAGCCTGACATGAGACTACAATTAACTTGAGAATCCACTTGAGAATCCAAGAAACTCAAATAACTAAAATGATGATCTTCCATGATGAGCTATAATAAATAAAAGATATGTTAATACGTGAAATAAGCCAATTAAGGGCAAGCAAATAAGGAAAATATGCAATGAAATTAATCCTTAGCACAAATCAAAATAAACAAACACAATCAATGAAGCCCACGCACTAATATAATCACACACCTGACAAACTCACGCACACCACTCCACCTCACTGAACTCTCTGACCACGCACACAACACACTATCTGACAAACTCACGCACACTACACTTCACTCATGCACACAACAACACACTACCTCACAAACTCATACACCACTGCACCTCACTCACTAACTCTGCACTCTCTCACAAAGCACATAACACACTCACTAACTCTGCACTCTCTCACCACGCACACAACACACACTACCTCACAAACTCACGCACACTGCACCTAACTCACGCACACAACACACACTACCTCACAAACTCACACACCACTGCACCTCACTCACTAACTCTACACTCTCTCACAAAGCACACAACACACTCACTAACTGCACTATCTCACCACGCACACAACACACACTACCTCACAAACTCACGCACACAACACACTACCTCACAAACTCGCACATCACTGCACCTCACACAATAACTCTGCACTCTCTCACTATGCACACAACATACTCACTAACTATGCACTCTCTCACCACGCACACAACACACACTACCTCACTTCACTCACGCACACACTAGAACCACACTTAGGGCACAACACACATTACCTCACTTCACTCACACACACACTAGAACCACACTTAGGGCACTCTCTCAACACGCACATAACACACTTAAACACACACTACCTCACCCACATAACACACTCAAACACACATTACCTCACCCACATAACACACTTAAACACAGCATGCCTCGCCGCGACATACGTTAAAAGGGAAGAAAAAAAATCACTGAAACGGATGTCGACATCCATTTCAGGAAAAAAGCCCGAATTTTACTGAAACGGATGTCGAGATCCGTTTCAGAAAAGTGCGAAACGGATGTCGACATCTGTTTCCTTAAAGTATTTTGAAAAATTTAGTGAAATGGATGTTGACATCCATTTCCCACTTTTCTTAAACGGATTTCGACATTCGTTTGAGTAAAAACCCTAGAAAATAACGAAACGGATGTCGACATTCGTTTCACATCTTTTTGAAACGGATTTCGACATCCGTTTCACCAAAAAAACACATCAAAACAAACCAAACGAATGTCCACATCCGTTTCACATTTTATTGAAACGGATCTCGATATTCGTACTGATCACAAAATGAAATATCCAAATCAATGGCAACAAACAAAGATTCCAACAAACCATTAATAAAATCATCAAAGCAATACTAACCTGGAACGTGCAAGATAACGAGGAAAGCTTTAAGAAATTTGAACCACTTATGGATGACTTGGAGCAATGAGTTTGGAGCAGCTGAAGGAAGGAGGACCACTGCTACGACTTCAGAGAAAGAAAGCATGGACCACTACCACTGCAAATAGCACTTTCTAATGACAGAGAAGGAAAGTTGGACCACTGGAGAGAGCACAGAATAACGAGAACGAAGGAAGGAGAAGAAACAAAACGGAGGAAGGAGAAGAAACAAAACGGATGTGAAGAATTGGGAGTGCAGCGCTGCAGTAAATACCAGCCGCAATAAATTCAGTTTAATTATCCCAACCACCAAGACAAGTAAAGAATTAATTAGGGTCAATAATATCATTTTTGGGGTACAGAAGAATATTTGAGGGCGGAGGGAGAAGCCCCTTAAATATCGTTTTCAAAAGAAAAAGTTGGAATACCCAAGTTAATAAATGAAACGAACTAGTTAATGGATCATCCATTTTACCAATGTCCTTTTCAGATGAAGAACTCCATCGGCGGTAAAGTTGTTTCCTTTTCTTCCTGGTTGCTCTGGCTTTTGTCCCAGAGTACTCCAAACTAACTAGGTAGATCGTGGCTTGGCTTTCACAATGGAAACTTCTAAGGATGTCACACCCCATTTGTCACAAGTACAACACAATTTGTCCCCGGTTTGTGTTTTTCTTTTCATTCGTGGATTCATCCGATTTCTGTTATAACTATGTAACTTAAAAAAACTTCTAGTCATCAACGTTACGTTCTCACATTTTTAATCGAAGGTGAATCCTTATTTATTTAGAAAAATATTTTTTATAATTTATTAACACTTATTATTTTCGATCTAAAAAAAAATTGATAACAAAATTGAGCAACCAAATCTCCCTCAAACAATAAGCTCTGCCACTAACAGTATAAACTATACAGAACAATATTAAAAAGTTTAAACCGAAATTATACAAAATTTATGTTAGATTTATAATGTGTACATTAACAAACTATCAAAAATAACTTTTAGACACGATCAAAAACAAAGGAAACATACAAGATTTTACTTTTATAATCCATCTAAACTATTTTTTTTTCATATATTTCCCGATAATATATTTTATAAATTTTTTATAATTTAATCCTTAAAATTTTGAACAACTAAGTACTTTAATCACTCCTAAAAATTAAAATAATTAATTAGTTCTTATAATTTTTACTATTGATAAAGTCTAACTTACAATTTTAACAACTTATAATATTTAATGTTGTATAGAAAAAAAAATTCTAGTTATATATATATATATATATATATATATATATATATATATATATATATATATAAAAAAACAAAAATAAATAACATATTTTAAAGTTAAAAGATCAAAATTTTAATATCAATCAATAATTATATCAAAACAAACAAATGTTAAAATTCTAAACAACAATCACAATTTAAATTTAATAATAATTGGTGATATTGAACAGTGACTTCAATCATGTCCATTTATCAAGAGATGTTCCATGATCACTTAGAAAACTCCACGGCTGTAGATGGAAATAACAAAATGCAAAGGAGAGCATACTTCACGTTAATAACCACCATAGAATTGGTCTGATAGCATATAAAAATTTAAATAGTCATTGGATCCTAATTTTTGTTAAATTTTTTCAATTTAGTCATACTTTAGAATTTTTGTTCAATTTAATCCTGAATTTGAAAAATATCATTCAATTTAGTCTTTTTATTTAACTCCGTTAAAATTATAAATAGAATAGTGTATACATGTCACTTTTTCACCGACGTGATGCACAGTGACGTGACCGTTTATTTACTGTAACAAAATGACATGATGTTTAATTGAAAGGGAAATAGGTTAACAAATTAGAAGAAATTGGAATTCGGATTAGAATTCGCAACTGCGGACGAAATTGGATCGAAAGACATTGTATCATTGTCAGGAGAATCCTTGTTTTGTACTCATGAGAGTGAAAAAAGATTAAAAATTATATTTTTCATATCTTCTAATTTTACATTTCAAAATGTAAAGATTACTACTTTTGTTAATACATTTGAGATGAGAATTTTTGAATCACCTCCCCCTCCAAGACAACCTGAGCAGCGAAAATGAATAAGAAGGTATTTCTCTTTTACTAATTTTTTAATTTTCTTTTATTAAATTAAACCAAACAATATTAAATATATGAAAAACCTCTTCCATTTTTTTCCACCAAACCCTGACCCTAATCCCTCCCCAAATTTTTTACTAGCAAAGAACTCTAACCCTAATCCCAATTTCCTCTAATTCGTTAATCTAATCCCCTTTCAATTAAAAATCATGTCATTCTGTCACAATAAATAAAAAATCATGTCATTATACGGTGCACTATATTAGTGGAAAAGTGACACGTATACACAGTTCTGTTAACTATTTTAATGATGTTAAATAAAAGGACTTAATTGAATAATATATTCAAAATTTAGGACCAAATTAAGTAAAAATCCTAAAGTAGAATCAAATTAGAAAAACTTAACTAAGGACCAAATGTTAGTGTGGTGAGTTTTAATCTCATCGGATGGGAAACCGATAGCTTGGGTTGATTATGATTTCTGATTAAATGTTCTTAATGTTACATTTTCTCCAAGTTCATCCAAACCCAAAACTCTGTAACAGGGGTAATGAATGAGGAAAATGTGGCACCAAATTCAAAAGAGAATATAAGGCTGACAGATTATTGGTGTTAGTTAAAGGTGAACCTTCTTTCTGAATTCTCTCTCTGAATTCATGCTCTCTCTTATCCTTCTCTGACACTTCTTCTCATTCATTCTCAGGTGACCTTACGGCATTTCGTCAATCACTTGGAGTACTTTGTTTCCTTTACTAATACGATTTTAATTACCTTGTATTAGATCTGAATATGGATTTCTTTATCCATAGTTGAATCTTAATTCATCTTGAGGTTATAATTGGGTTTTTTTAGAGTTATATCTGTTTGAAACTCCAATCTTATCCTTTAATGTGGATCTCTCTCATCGCACACTATGTGTATGTTGTTAAATGCTTGATTTTACTAAGAAAAAGTCATGATTTAAAATTGGTTAAAAAATTAAATTGGTATTTGTAAATAACTTCATCATTCTAAAGTTATGGTTATAAATGCGAGTTGTTCATTTGTATAATATATATTTAAAATTTACTAATTCTAATTTTTTTTTATAAATTTACATCATTTTAATAAATTTTCCAATTTTAGTATCAAATAATAATCCATATTGAGGGTGATAAAAATATCACTATGTGTTTAAGGTATATAAAAATGGTTTAATTATTGTTTCCAACTATGATTAGCAGATGGGTTCAAACTTCTTGGTGAAATCGATCCATAACAATTTCAAATTAGATAAATTTTATAATGGGTTAAAAAAGTGAACTCAATTCACTTTCGACTTCAGTTTTACGAACATACGAAGTCAGCTAAATTTTGTACCTACCCTATACGATATATTAATAAATTAAATTTTAAACTTTTTAATTTATTATGTATTATATACTATATAAATATTTAAATTTGACATGATATACAAAATGTTAAAAATTGAAGCTGGGAATTGAGTTATTACCAAAATAATTCTTCAATTCATTATTTTCCTGTATTATATGAAATCTTTTAATTATGAATCTTAATGCTGTAATTTCTATTCTAAATTATAATTAATCATTCCCACAAGTGTAGTGCAAAAAGTAAACTCAATCACAAATTTATTATGATGGGTGCATATTCATAATAATTAAGCGGTCGCATATTTATAATAAAGACTTAAAATTATCACCACAGGTGTTCAGTGGTAATAATCTAATCCATTTGATTGAATTTTTAATAATCTAACCCACTCTCATTAGATGTAACTTAGATTTTTTTCTTTAAATTTAAACTCAAATATTTTGATCAAGATTTAAATCCATTTCAAATATTTGGATAAAATTCAAATCTAGAATCCAATTTTTATAAAAGAAATTTGAATTGAATTTTTTAAAACTTGTGTCTTTAAAAGCGACACGACTTAGCTTGTCTAGGTCTTCGGGCGACTTAGCCTATCTTGGTTGTTGGGCCTGCTCGGCCTATTAGGGTCGTCGGGCCTGCCCAGTCCGTATAGGTTGTCGGGTCGACCCAGCCCAGTCTGCCTAGATCTTTGGGTCCGCCTAGCCCGTCCGGGTCATCGAATCTACCTGATCCGTACAAGTCGTCTAACACAGCCCGTATGAGTTGTCGGGTGGACTTAGCCTATACAGATTGTCGGGCCGACTCAACCTGTCCGGGTCGTCGGGCCTGCTCAATCAATCAAGGTCATCAGGCCTGCCCAGTCCATACAGGTTGTCGGGCACGACCCGTTCGAGTCATCGGGTCGTTTGGCCCGTTCAGGTCATCAGGCTCGCCTGACTTTTTCGGACCATTGGGCTCGACTGACTCATTCGGTTCATCGGGCCCGCTCATGTTCATGTCTTTAAGCTCGCCTATCCTGTTTTGGCCATTAGGCCAGCTCAGCCCTTTAGGGTCGACGGACCTACCCGATCCGTACAGGTCGTCGAGCATGGCTTGTCCGAGTCTAAATTTACCCTAGTCCATCTCAACATTTAGCCTAACCCAACTAAAAATTTAAATTGAAAATTTAGATTGGATTTTTAGGATTATTCATATTTAAAAATCTTGATTTAGATAATGAATATCCAATTTCTAAAATATATAAAATGTACATTAAATTGAAATCCAGATCCATTAAAATGGATTTTAAATGAATTAAACTTTTAATAAAAATGATTATTAAAAGATTGGATCATAGCAAAAGTAGATCGAATCAAGAAAATTAGATTTTGTTTCCACCCCTAATATTTATAATAAATGTTTAAACTTATTACATTCGAATTACAATAATTTGACCCACGAAATTTTTGTAATAATGATTAAATTTATCATGATCGGTGCAGGTGAACCTCTCATAATAAGTGCAACATAGTATTATATATATATATATATATATATATATATATATATATATATATTTTTATATAAAAAGATCTTTTCTTTAAAAGAAAACATACATACATAAAAATTATCATTCTTCGATTTATCACTGTTGAGCACTTCCATCTCAAGTATCACATGCTAATATGTAACACACGATCATCACGTATTAAAAATAAGACAAACTGTGCACCAACGTGGTTAGTTAGTATTATTTTAAAAGTATAATACATTTATAAAGTCACACTACACATAATCACACATTTTCAAAATTCACATCCTTCGTTCTAATTAATATCATTCAATAATTAAAAAAATTTAATCATTACTGATAGTGGACTATGCTTTAGAAAGACTTGTACATTAAGTTAGATTTAGAGATTTTATACATTCAGTCAAAGGAATTGCAACAACTACTTGTTGTTTAATAGTAGCTGAAATTAGTCACAAAAAAACATGAGACTATAAATTAGTTTTAGTTCAAATATTTGTACTTAAATACTTTAATCTAATTTTCATTTACAATTTTTCTTTTTTATTTGTCCATATAGAAATGTGACAAGAGACAAATCCCTCTCTTACCAAAAGAATAATTGATTTGTTTTATTTTTCATATTTGTTTTTGAGTCAATTGAACTCATATTTTTATAAAACGACTCAATATATTCTTCCGTCCATTAAATTGATATTTTGGAAGTGTCACTTATCATAGGTTAGCCAATTGTTGAAATTTGGGTTTTTTTTTTCTTTTCTTTTTTACCTTGGATTATGATTTTGATATGTAATCCATTCCTAATAAAAAATAACTTAAATTTTAACATGTGATAAATCTATATTTTGATATATGATACTTACAAATAATATTAATGTTAATTTAACGAAAGTGATCGTATCGAGTATTTTTTAAGAAAAATAAGAACACTAAAAAATATAAAAACCAAAATGAATAAAAAAATTTAAATATAGAGATTAAATTATTAATTAAGCCTACAATTTTAATTTTTTATTTTAATTATACCGTGTTAGTTAACCTAAATAAACTACTCAAATGAATCAATTTAGTGAACCCGAATAGACGAAAAACAAATATGGCATCTATATTTTCAACTGTGAACTATTCATATTAATATTCTGGTTACCAAAAAAAAAAAGGCTACCTTAACATTAAATTTAATATTTTAAAAAATTAAAAGTTGCAAGCTTTTGTTATATTCCGAAGACATAAATAAAAATGTTTTAAAATTAAAAAAGTCTTGATATTTGAAAACTAGAGTTGGGTTTATGACATCTCTCCGGGTGTGTTCCTTTGGGGGATGGATATGAGGGAGAGTATGAAGATGAATTTGTGTAGATTTGGGTGGATGGACTTTTGTGTTTTTTTGAGTGGATTTAGTGAGTAAAGTGAGTAGATTTGGAGATAAGTTTTATGAAAGTTAGTGAAAAATTTGATTGATGTGATTGATAAAATAAATTGTAAAAGTAGATAGAATTAGAAAGTTACCAAAATACCCTTGATGGAAAAAGAGAATGATTTTGTAATTTGATGTTATAAAAATAATTATCTATAACAATATATAAAGAGGATTCTCCTTTTTGGGTCCACATTTCAAATTACCAATTTTACCCTTTAGATATAATAATTTCTTAAATTTTTAAAAATTGACCTTTACTTTTATGAGTTTTTTATAAAATGGCTATCTCTACTTATTCTCTTCTTCTTTATTTATCAATGGTTATTCTTTCATCTGTTTTGATATATTTCACTTTATTTTTAATAAATATAATTTTAATTTATATATTAACTTAATAACATTACAATATTATCACCTACTAATATAATATCATGCATATTTAAAAAAATTCATACACACAGGCGCGATAACACCTGTGTTTATGCTAGTAATTAATTAATACAAATTAAAAAATATTAAAATTATATAAAATTTTAAATAAAAAAATTAAATATTTATGAATGTAAAAAGAATTATACAATTAAATTTTAAAAGAAAGTTAAACAATTAAATTTTAAACAAAATTTATATAAAGTTAAAAAAAGTTAAAAAAAATTTAAAAAAGTTTAAAAAGAAAGTTAAGAAAAAAAGTTAAAAAAAAGTAAAAAAAAGTAAAAAAAAAATTAAAAGCATCAACATCGGTGTGGTAACTGGTGTCGGCCCTTCACAAAAAAAGGCACCAGTTACGTAACCGGTGTCATCCCCCTCTCATAACAACAGCGCACTGGTGCCATCCCCTCTCATAACAACAGCGCACCGGTGCCATCCCCCTCAATAACACACAGCACTGCACCAATGCATTACCAACAAACAACCCCACCGCAACACTCTCACAAACAACCACACCACCATCTCAACGCACGACCACCCCTCACCACACCCCAACCCCAACCCCATCACCTCACCTCACAAACAAGCGAAGGGTAATTTCGTAAAGAACTGAATATACTCGCTTATCCTCTCCATTTCGAGAAGATGAAATAATACATCAATCTCTCAAATCTTCGCTCCTATATTCATTCAAATAAATGAAATCGAACACGCTCCAAAACTAAATCCGCTCTCACAAATTGACTAAAATATATAGTGGTACACCCTCAAACGAAAACTGCTTCAGTATCCTCTTCTACAATCATATACAATAACTTCTCCTTTACGAGGGCCGAGAAAGATGGCAGTGCATGTCAGAGTGGTATGAATTAACAACAATGTTTCTAGATTATATTTGATTTGATATCTTCCTCACTGAAGTCTGTTTAGTGATTATCGATTACACGTAGTGCTATACACCCTAGATCAATGTAATAGAACATATAAGAGAATTTATATTTGTTGAGTACCCATGCCTCGGGTCACACCTGTAGTGTAAAACCCTCTTTTTTTGCCCTAATTTTTAAAGGGCTGCCCCTAATTTAATAGGCCTAAGGGCTGGCCCATAGGGTGTCCAAGGCCCCTAAGGCAGCCAAACCCCTCTCACTTATGTCATTCTTGCAGAAACAGTACTCTCACACTCTTCTTTTCCCTAAGAGGCTCTGCTAGGGTTTAGCCCCAATCTTGGTCAAGTAGCTCAACCTCATTTCTTGCTCCATGTAAGTTATTCTCTAGCTCATACTTCTCCTCTCTAGGCATATTTTCGTATTTTCCAGTTAGGGTTTTGTAGTAAACTCATTTTAAAATCTGTTCCGCTATCTTGTTCAGTTCATAAATCTGTTTCGTGAGCTACCGTGCTCGGCTATTGGGTGTCGAAGTCCTTGCTAGCTTATTTCCAGGTAAGGGAAGCTAGGGTTTATGTATTTAAAGTTATTTTGCCGATTTTTGGTCTGTTTGTATGGATGTGATGCTTGAATGAGGCTATTGGTCGAATAAAAATATATGGTGTGCGAGTATGTTTGATTGATGTGGCGCTACTCTTTTTCTGCATTGCACACGTTTCGTAAAATGAAGATTCCTACTGCATTAATCGTTGGATCGAGCTGAAATTTTAACAGCTGATTCTTAACACAAAATTCTTGACTTTTACAGGTCGGATCTTTAATCTGAGCTCTATATTGAGAGCAGTTTTTATCGCAAGGTCACTGTAGTTTGGTTGTTGACAACACTGCACACTTTTAGTAAAATGGACGTTACTACTTCGTTAACCGTTGGATCGAGCTGGTATTTTAACAGCTGATCCTTAACACATAGGTTTTGACTTTGACCGGTCCGATCTTGAATCAAAGCTCTGTAATGAGAGCTGTTTTTATCGCAAGATCACTGTAGTTTAGTTGTTGACAACATTGACCTTGTTGCTTGTTTGGTTTACAACTTTCTTTATAGTTATTCAATTAAGGTTGTTCTCGTTTCATTTGGTTCTTGATTCAATCATATTTAATTTGAATATAAATACAAAAATTTTCTAAGCTTTACACAAGTTACAGTTTTATTTCTAAAATCCCTAAATCGTTTGCATAACGTGATGTTAAATTGGATTACTATGTTAAAGCATGAGATGAGTGAATATGCATGAGTAAGAGGGTGTATGAGTTGTGAATGATGAGCTTGGATAAATCTTGGCATGTGATTTCAATGAAATGGTTGGTATCAAAATGGCATGGTATTGGTATGAGGTGAAATTCTATATTCATGGATTGGGAATGATGAGTTGGAATGGATTCAACATCAAATATGAATGAGGATTTCGTTATGAAGGTTGGCATGAAAGTTATGTGCATGATAAATCTTTCTTAATTGATTGAGTATGATTGGTTTGTGTCAGTGCGTAATTCCTTGGAATCTCTAGGTGAGATTTCAAGGTCGTGCTTCAGTGGTCGGGACGTAATTCCATGGCCCCTATTAGTGGGTGCCCCATCTATATAACTTGGTAAAGATTCAAGGTAAGGATTGCATCCTGACACTCTAAGGAGTCAGTTAGTCTCACTTAGAGCGGACTGACTCCTGTGTTGAGAGTAGTAGGAGGCCTGAAACTCATTAAGAGCTAACATTGTGTGAGAGGGAATTGATTCATTGTAACACTTGTAACACATAGCTCAGGGGTGAGCAGAGGTATCCACCACAAGTGCAAGCATCCGCTGAATCCGACCAGGTTATATGTATCCGAATGAGTCGAGTCTTAGTGTATTGATTGGAAAGTCATAACATGCTTGGGTGTTGTATGTATATTGGACTGTTAAAGTATACCTGATTGCATGATGAAAATCTTTTTGGCTCTAGCTTACCCTTTGCTTGTTTGATTGCTTGTATGTTGTTCTTCTACTTTTGCGATGATCATCAATTTATTGATGGGAGCAGATGCGAGAGGAGATCGTGGTCAACAGGGGAGAGATGAATCCGCTGCATAGTCTTCCTGGGCTGGACTTCTTGTGCTGATTGGGCTTTTCTTTTAGGGCAATGGCCCATGTATTGTGTGCCCTTTGGGCTTCTTTTTTTGAAAACTTTGTCGTTATTCCTCTATGTTTTATTTTGATATGGTGGCGTGACGTTTTCTTTTAATTTGGTTTGTTAATTAAATGGAACGTTACATGTAGCAAGTAGTAAATTATCTTACATTTATTCATTCTCAAACATATAATAAAACACAACATATCTTACATATAACTACATGTAACAATATATATAACCCTACGCATAATATTTTCACATTCCCATGGATAAGAAAACTACGAGAGAAGAAGAAAGTGTGTTTTATTTGTCTCTCCAACACACCATTTTATAAAAAATATTAAATAATAATTTTAACTCTTTTAATTACGATTCTGAATTCTGACGGGGAAGCCACCCACCATGAAAGAAGTGAAGTAGCCATCGTACTTGGGTTCCGCCACCTCGGAAATCACCTTAAAGCGTCTCAAAATCCCGGCCACCATTCGTTTCATTTGCAGGAACGCCATTTCCTTACCCAAACAGACCCTTGGGCCAGCCTGAAACACGGGATAAGTAAAAGCATCCACGGCCTCAAACCTCCACCTGCCTTCCACCTCCTCCCAAGTCAGCCACCTCTCCGGCCGAAACTCCGCCCAATTCGACCCCCAAATCTTCTCCGACCTCCCCATGGCGTAAATATGATACGTCACCCTCCACCCTTTCTTCACCAAACTCCCGTTGGGTAAAACATCATCGCGCATGGCCTCTTTCGAGTTCATCGGAACGGGTGGGTAAAGCCTCATGGTCTCACACAACGCCGCATGCGTGTAAACCATGTCTTTCATTTCCTCACACGCGTGTGTGTACACCGTGTCTTTCTGCGTCACCTCCTTAAGCACCTTCTCCTCCACGTGCGGGTGCTTAGAGAGGAGCCAGAAGAACCAGGTGAGCACCAGTGAGGTTGTATCCCTCCCCGCGATGATAAAGCTGATGATTATATCTATAACGAAATCTTCGTCCGAATGGCCTGAGGATAAAAACCTTGACAAAAGATCCACGGAATCTAGGGTTTCCTTTTCCCCAAGCTCCTTTTTCTTCTCTCTCATTATTCTCCTTGCCAAATCCTTCACTTCCGGCACCGCTTCCTTCAGCCGCTTCTCCGAGCCTAGGTTAAGGACTTTTTTTATTTTCCAAATCAGAGGGAACGCCGCGTGAAGTCTCTTACTGCAGATTATTTGGGCGTCGGTTAGGGCGGTGGTGAAGGGGGTTTCCCGGAGGAGGCACTCGGGGTCGAAGCCGAAAGAGATTTTGCAGATGTTGTCCAAGGTGAAGCGTTGGAGAATGTTTTGGAAGTCTGGGATGATGGTTTTGTTCTGGGATGCGTCATTGAGGAGGGGGAGAAGGCCGTCGGAGAGCTCCACATCGACGACAGTTTCAATGAACTTGCGGAGGCTGTGAGTGCTGAATTCATGGCTGGAGATTTGGCGTTGAAGTTTCCATTCGGCGCCATCTGTGTTGAAAATTCCCTGGCCGAGAAAATCGTTAAGGGCAGATTTGTAGGTTGGGCCCTTCTGGTAGAGTGGGAAGTTGGTCTTGAGAATGTGGTGTACAACAGTAGGGTTTGCTGTGAAGACATGGCGGGAGCCGAAGCCGCGGTGGAGGACGAAGGTGGAGGAGGGGGAGGCATGGAGTATGTCAGACATCCAGTGTATGCGGCGATGCTTGTTTGCTATGATGGACGGCACTGAACCGATGATAGGATAGACTTTGGGAATAGCGGCGGTGGCGGCGGCGGGGTTGGAAGAAGGAGGAGAGGGTGGTGGTTTACTTTTAAATAGTATGGTGGCTAAGAACCAAAGAGGAGTTGCAAAGAGAAGAAGTAACCAAACCAAAATTTCAAATTCCATGTTTAGCAAGTTAGTGTACTCAATCACGTAATCCTTTATATAATGCTAAATGTTCAGTCATTCGCGGCATCTTTATACTAACCAAGTGCTTCCTGTTTCGAATATGGATGTAAAGATGGATAAGATATGTTTATTATCACATGTTAAAATTAAGAATTTGTATTTACAAAAATGGGTTTGATTATTTTTATTAAAGTTGTGATTCACATTATGACATTTTTGTAATAAAATTGTGCGTTTTAAGCAGTCTTTATTTATTGGAAAATTACCTATTGACAAATTTTTTTTGACAAAGTTAACAAAGTTTCTAAAAATGGAATTAACAAACTTAAATTTTTATTTTTTAATTAAAATAAAATAATAAAATAATATTTTTTTACCTAAATAAGAAAGTTTGTCAAAACCTTTGTTAAAAAACTTTGTCAACCAATAATAGCCCTTATTTATTTATGGAATCCGTGCTTCCCAGATTTTCCCTTTATATATATTTTTTTAAGTTTTGTTTTCTCACACGTCCTTCTTGTCTGATGTTTTTGTATTATCTTGTTGATAATTGTATTATCTTGTTGATAATGGTCACCCTTTTGAATTGTTGTATCTTTTTAATGTTTCTTTTGATCCCAGTTTCTTCCCGGTTAACCAGCTTAAGCAGCTTCTTTACGCGGGATATTAGCTTATTTGTATTTCAGGGTTAGTTAGAAGTTAAATTTGTAAATATGGATATGTTAATTTTTTTTTGTCAAACAAAAAAAAGTCGTAATTATAGGTGAAGTTGTCCTTTACTTGACTGGTTTTTTTGTTTTAGAAAAATAAAGTCATCATGGAAGATTACGGTTTCAGTATTAAAGAAAAAGTGAAGTGGTCGTCATACACGACTTCGCTTTTCATTTTTATTTTTTATTTTTTCAGTTTTCAAATTTTTTCCTTTTTTTTTCAAAATTTTAAGTTTTCAATATTTTTCCTTTTTTTTCAAAATTTTCAAATTTTATTTTATTTTTTTCAAAATTTTCAGTTTTAATCATTTTTCCTTTTCTTTTTCAAATTTTTCAGTTTTAATTATTTTTTCCTTTTTTTCAAAATTTTCAATTTTAATTATTTTTCCTTTTTTTTCAAATTTTTCAGTTTTAATTATTTTTACTTTTTATTCAAAATTTTCAGTTTTAATTATTTTTTTTAAAATTTTTCAGTTTTCATTAACTACGAAAAAATTTTTTTAAAAAAAATTGAAAAGTTAAGTCGTCATGGCTTTTGTCCCTGACTACTCCAAAATAACTAGGTGGACCGTGGCTTGGCTTTCACAATAGAAACTTCTAAGGATGTCACAACCCATTTTTCACAAGTACAACAATATGTTCGGTTTGTGTTTTTGCTTTTCATTCGTGGATTCATCTTCTGTTATAACTATGTAAGTTAAAAATTTCATAGCCATCAACATTACATTCTCACATTTTTAATCGAAAGTGAATACTTATTTATTTAAAAAAATATTTTTCATAATTTATTAATACTTACAAACTAATCTAAAAGAACTTGATAATAAAATTGAGGAACCAAAACTCCCTCAAACAATAAGCTCTGCCACTGGAAGTATACACTAAGAGAACAATATTATAAAAAGTTTAAACCGAAATTATACAAAATTTAAGGTTAGATTTATATTGTGTACATTAACAAACTATCAAAAATAACTTTTAGACATTGTCCGATCAAAAACAAAGGAAACATACAAGATTTTACTTTTATAATCCATCTAAACTATTTTTTTCATATATTTCCCGATAATACATTTTATAATTTTTTTTGTAATTTAATTCTTAAAATTTTATACAACTAAATACTTTAATCACTGCTAAAAATCAAAATAATTAATTAGTTCTTATAATTTTTACTATTGATAAAGTCTAACTTACAATTTTAAACAACTTATAATATTTGATGTTGTATAGAAAAAAAAATTAATTCTAGTTATATATATAACTATAAACTTACAAAACTAAATAACACATTTTAGAGTTAAAAGATCAAAATTTTAATATCAATCAATAATTATATCAAAGGCAAACAAATCTTAAAATCTTAAAAAACAATCACAAATTAAATTTAATAATAATCGGTGATATTGAAATGTATAACTTCAATCATGTCCATAAACATGTTTCATGTCCACAAATCAAGGAAAATGATTTTTTAATAACTAAATTTCGACGACTTTTGTTTATAACATAAAATGTCATTTCTTAACTGATTATCCATTTTTTCTATTTTTTCATTCTTTTATATTTTAAAACTATTTAAAAAATGACGTCTCAAATTATAAGAGAAAATTATTAAAATTTAGTAGTGAAAATAATGTTAATAACCACAAGAGAACTGGTCTCATAGTAGAAAAAAGAAAACGTTATCATCTCTCGTTCGTGCACTACAACTTCAATAAAGAAAAATACTGTTTAAAATTTAAATCAATTTTTACGTCAAATGCACATGATACAATGTAAAAAAGCTGACATAAATTAAAGAAAAATATCATGGCGCTGTTTTAGGTCGATTCTTGAGGAATAGTCTACACATTTTCTAAAAGTGGATGTTATAACTTCTCCAAGCCACATCTATTTTTTTGTTTGACACTGTGGAAGACATTGAGTTTGGAGACATTAATGACAACCACGTTTGTTGGACAAGGAATTAAATCTACTAATGTTAGTGTGGTTGGTCTTAATCTCATAGGTTGGGAAACCGATAGCTTGGGTTGATTATGATTTCTGATTAAATGTTCTTAGTTTTACATTTTCTCCAAGTTCATCCAAACCCAAAACTCCAATCTTGTGGATCTCTCTCATCGCTTTTCATGACACCATGTGTACGTCGTTAAATACTTGATTTTACTAAGAAAAAGTCATGATTTAAAATTTATTAAAAAATTAAATTGGTATTTGTAAACACTACTTCATCATTCTAAAGTTATGGTTATAAATGTGACTTATTCATTTTTATAATTTATTTAAAATTTACTAATTCTAATAATTTTTGTATAAAATTACATCATTTTAATAGATTTTCCAATTTTAGTATCAAATAATAATCCATATTGAGGGTGATAAAAATATCACTGTGTTTAAGGTGTATAAAAATGGTTTGATTATTGTTTCCAACAATGATTAGAAGACATAAATAAAAACGTTTTGAAATTGAAAAGTCTTGATATTTAAAAACTAGTTGGGTTTATGACATCTCTCTCAAAGTATTCTCTTTTACAATCATATACAGCAACTTCTTATAAGGGCCGAGAAAGATGGTAGTGCATGCCAGAGAGTGGTGTGAATTAACAACAGTGTTTCTAGATTATACTTGATCTTCCTCACTGAAGTCTGTTTAGTGATTATCGATTACACGTAGTGCTATACACCCTGGATCGTTGTCATTGAACATATAACAGAAGTTATATTTGTTGAGTACTGATGGCCTGGGGTCACACACACCTGTAGCATCATGAAAACCGACCAACTAGCTTTGTCTATTGTGTTGAAGCCACTCTTTATGCTTAATTTGTCACTAGCAACAGGATTTTGTCTGCTTCCCCTGCACTTTCTCTCTTCTTCTTTTTGCTTTTTCTTCGTCATCTTCATTATCGGCAAGAGCTAGAATTCCATTCTGTGGCATGCAAAGCTTCTGTTTGTATAGGAATTATTAAGTACAGGCTTAGATTTCATCTGTTATGAATAGGGCTAGGCAAAATAAACCTAACTGCACTGCACTACCAAAAACTGCACTGAACTAAAAAACTGTTCGCATGAACTGCACTGAACTGAAAACAATTCAGATGAACTGAACTGAACTGTTATTCTTAAAAATAAACTGGACTGAACTGCACTGCACTGCACTGAACTGCACTGCACTATAATATAAACTGAACTATTTTATGAACTGCACTACGCCAGATCTGAACTGCACTATTTTTGGACTGAACTACACTAATTTTTAACTTAACTACACTGTTTTTGAACCGTTTTTGAACCGAATTGCACTGATTTTGAATAAACTTCACTCTTTTTGAACTAAATTGTACTATTTTTGAACCGGATTGCATTGATTTTAAATTGAATTACACTATTTTTGAACTGAATTACACTATTTTGAATCGAATTGCACTAATTACATATGATTGTACTACGCAATAATAATCTAAAGTTTCTAATTTGAAAATGCTTAGAAAATAATACTTGAAATATGCATCATACTTCAATACACCAATTAACATTTTTATAATTTTTTTATTTATATTGAAGTTATTTTTAACTTAAAATGTAATTAAAATATTAAAATTAATATAATAAATATAAATATCGGTATTAACTTATTTTTTATATTTTAAAATCTTATGTAATATTACCTTTTAGTTTTACAATATTTATTATGTTGCGTAAAATTTTTTAAAAGGATTTATTTTAGAAAATTCTCAAAATTAATATTTTTTTTAACATTTGTATTCATTAATATTTGTGTGAAAAATGTTATAGAAATTTTATGAAGTTCTAAAATTAATATTTTAAGAATTTTTTAAAATAAATTCTCTTTAAAAAAGTTGATGTCATATAATAAATATTTTAAAACTAAAAAATAATATTATATAAGATTTTAAAATAAAAAATACGTTAGTACCAATATTTATATTTATTATACTAATTTCAATATTTAAGTTACAAAAAACTTTAATATAAATTAAAAATTATAAAAATGTTAGTTGTCACAAAATTTAATTTTTAAAAATAACTTCTGTAAAATCATAACATAAAAATAACATTACATAGTAAAATTCATTCAAAATAAAATAAGATATTGAATTAATTTATAATTTTTTTTAATAAATTACTTATAAATATTTTATATTTTTCTCAAAGAAAGAGTAAAGAAAAAAATTAAGACAAAATAAAATAAATATTTCAATATGAAAGAGAAAGAATAGAACGTAAGATATAGAACACATAAGTCCAATTTTTATCCTAATACTAATATTTTATTTGAGGTATTTTGCTCTTTCAATCTACTGTAGTTCAATAGTTAACTTAGTTAACTTAGTTAACTTAACATAAGTTGAGTTTCTTAAAACTGAACTATTTTATAGTACAGTTCAATTATTATTATAAATAGTTTAGTATATTTTAGTTTAATATAGTACAATTAACTATAGTTTAGTATAGTTTAGTAAATTATGCCCAGTCCTACTTATCAGGAGTTTAAAAAACCTCCAGTGTGTATGTTTCTTCCCGAAGGTTATTATAACCTCCACTAAATAACCTAGATAAAATTAAATTTTTTTGTAGTGTAACAACAAAATAAAACCTCTCCCCTCCCATACCGAACTTTTGAAACATGATGTTTATGATTTATAGATGTTTATGTTTTTACAGTAAAATTAATATTAACTTATGAACAAAATATTTAATTTCTATTATTAGAAAATGAATACGAAATAATCGATTCTTGAACATAAAAAATATATATTTATTTTAGTAAAAAAATGATTCTAGTGTATATTGTTTATAATATTCCATGTGATGTTTCATCGGTAGTTTTCACAAAAATTTATGGCAACGACACCGACAGTTGAATCTAACCGAAGACGGCATGAATTGACCTTCACCATAAAAGTGTAGATACCTAACAGGGTAAAGTGACGACAAAATGCACCGTCTCAATTGTTTCATTTTATTTGGGAATAATTTGGAGAAAAGTACCTGATCATGTTACTTTAGTCCGTATGAGAATGATTTTCAGATTTAACTCAAATATCATTTAACTTTATATGTACATTTTATAAGATAATAAAATTACATTTATAAAATTAAATATAAATAATTTTTATAATTTTATTATATATGGTTATTTTTACAATAATTAATATCCGATATTACGGACGCCACATCCAACGTTCTTGTAGTTGCTCACGCTTTAATGACGTTTCGCATTCGTATTTCTACTTTCAATTTGGTGATCCATCTTCCTTCTCGATCCAAAAGGTGAGAAACCTTTATGGATGAAGATGAAAACTCGAGAGAAGAATGAAGAGTTTCCCAGCAGCCCAAAACATCTCCAAGAACCTTTCTGGAGCACCCTATGCGATTTGTAGTCGTAAAAACGTGAAAGATGATGAAATTTTAGTGTCGAAACATGTTCAAATATTCAATTTTCCAATGTGCACTTCCTAGACAAATTGAGCTTAAAAATGTACTTCTACAACGTATAACCAAATGATAATTCTTGATAATTTCTTCACTCTTCTAAAATTTTATATTTTTGATATATTATTCAATATTCTGATATTTACTTATCTACAAGATATTTTACAAACAAAATCTGAAAAATAATCTTTGTCAAAATTGTTTAATAAAATATTTCTTATCTAAAATAATAATAATAAAAATATTAATAAAAAAAATTATTTATCTTTTTCAAAATTATTTAATAAAATCTATTATTTAAAAACAATAATAAAAAAGTAAAATATTTATATAATGTCAATTATCACACACATCATTCTGCTTTTAATCTCTGATAATTACTGGTACAGTGATGTGAACACAAACACTAAAGAAAAGGTACAAGACTAATCATATAAAAAGGAAAGCGAGGGACATACACAGTTAAGAAACAATTTGAAAAAACATTTCATTGATTCCATAAGTCCATAACATAATGAAATACAGAAAAACTGAAGGGCCTTTATTGTTGCAGTGCTGCTCCTTCCCACCACTGGAGTACAGTCCATAAGAAGTTAAGTGTTAGGGATAAATCTCAACCAGAGACCTCAAACCCACCACTGGAATTATCTTGTAGTCACTGAAACCAGCAGAGAAAATGATCTTAGCCCACTCTTTCTCGGTTCTCTCTTTTCCAGCATACAACGCCATCACAACCATATCAGCCATCAGCTGTGTTTCAGTTGATTCATGATCAACCTTTTCACTCTCCACCACTATGTCTATCGCTATCACCTTCTTCTTTACTCCCTCCTTGCATTTCTTCAGTATTCTCACACACTGCTCGTCATTCCAGTCATGCAATATCCACTGCATCATCAATCAACTCAATCAGGGACCAATTTCCAAAACAAAAACCTTTTAATAATCAAATTTTACCTTCAACAGAACGGCATCTGCAGGAGGAACCCACTCAAACATGTCACCTCCAACAAATTTTAAGTTGTCAGATCCTTGTAAGTCGGCAACAACATGTGGGAGATCAAATACGGTGCAGTCTATGTGAGGGAATGCGTTGGCAATCGCCTTTGCCATGGTACCTGTGCCTCCCCCAACATCAACAACTGACTCCAAC
>Ga0214543_1001746_pt1 | contig 42547 bp, 21 predicted proteins | sample CNSS2metaG_FD_160094 | JGI IMG/M metagenome (GOLD analysis project Ga0214543, IMG submission 160094) | Root nodule microbial communities from cowpea collected in UCLA plant growth center, Los Angeles, California, USA - CNSS2 | ecosystem: Host-associated > Plants > Roots > Nodule | place: USA...
ACATGAAATTTTATTTGGTATTCTAATATAAAATGTAAACAATTATAATTTATTTTAAGGTATTTGGCATCGAAGAAAATCCTCCTAATATTGAATATTTCATAATATTATGTTTTCTTTACCGTAAATTTTTTTCTTTTATAAAAATTAATATTGAAGTAGTTAGAACACGGGTACGGGTATGGGTACGAGATTATACCCGTTACCCGGTGGGGATGGGGATGGGAAAAAAGTTTGATACCCGTTGGGTTTGGGTATGGGGATGGGGATGAATTTTTTATGCGGGGATGGGTATGGGATAGCGAAACCCGTCCCCGCCCCGCCCCGTTGCCATCCCTAGTCATGGAATCATTTTATAAGTTTACTTGATAAGTATTTCTATTTTTTTAAATATTTTTTATTATAAGTTTTTTAAATTTTAGTTTATTTTTTTAGTTTACAATATTTCTACTTTTTTAAATATTTTTTATTATAAGTTTTTTAAATTTCAGTTTATTTTTTAAGTTTACAGTGTAATATTTTTCATTATAAGTATTTTTAATTTTTAATTATTTTATAAGTTTACAACATTAATATTTTAAATTTTTAATTATACATCAATATTTTAAATTTTTTATTATTTTATAAGTTTACCTCATAAGTATTTCTAATTTCTAATTAATTTATAAATTTACAGCATAAATATTTTTCACTATAACTGCTTACAACTTTAAATTATTTAATAACTTTACAATAAAGATATTTTTCATTATAAGTTTCAAAGTTTATAACATGAATATTTTTCATTCAAAGTACTTTTAAATTTTTTTTTAATTTATAAGTTTACATGAATTTTTTTCATAAATATTTTTCATTATAACTATTTTTAATTTTTAAACACTTTATAAGTTTACAAGATTAATATTTTTAATTTTTAATTACACAACAATGTTTTTAATTTTTAATCATTTTACAAGTTTACAATATTTATATACTACATCACTTTATTTTATCATTACAATTCAATGTTTTTTTTTTTTAAACTTAGCAATTTTTTATTCATTGTTGTTCTTGTCGGGACCAAACTGTATTCTGCAAACCTGTTGAAGGAGTCCAACTCAATTCCAAAAGAAGGAATCATCATTTCACCATTTCCAAAATACAACAAAAATTGATTCCATACTTTATGCAACCACACATAATTGATTCAATCGCCTCTTTCACATCTATAGTCGATTCTAGAGGCTCAATAATCGATTCATTAGTCTGTTACCCAACTGATTCTCATCATTCATTCCCAGAACATGAATGTTTAAGTGTATAACTTAAACATTAGAAATGTAATTGTCTATTTTATCAATAAATTTTGTTAGTTATATACTTTTATTAACAATACTCACATCCAAAATTGTATTTAAATGTGAAAAAAAAGTATTTAAATTAACTATGATCAGAGCCACGTCGTAGGGAAAATGCCGCGTCCCGCAGTGGAAAAGGTTACCACCATAGTGGAACATTTCGGGTGACCCACTTTAAGGTTACAAAGTTTAAGTTCTAACAATTTGGGACCAAAATTAAACTAGATTAAATGTTCCAGATATATGTTTGCAGGCTTTATGTACTTTATAAAATTAGCACGTGTGAATGTTTACATGCAAGTACTGGGAAGTACACACTTTGCTTATCAATGAAGTATTTTAAGTTGGATGATTTGTCCAGATCCAAATCACATGCATATAACATTATGAAATGTTTTCTTATAAAGAACAAAGAAGACCAATATTTTTTTTACTTATGTTTTAGGATATCTTTTTCCCTTTCTTTGTTAATGGCAACATATATTAGGAGATGTTTTAATTTATTTTCAATGGATTATATTCTACTACATTACTTTTGAAGATCTCTTTTGAATTTTTATTCTAATCATACGGTTTTATAAAATGTGTATTACAATTTATATTTTATTTAGTTGTTGATATTTTAAAACAAACAAAAAATTATTTTAATATGAAGACTCTTCATTTTTAATGTTATGTCACGTCCAAATATATAAGAAAGATATCTTAAGTTTACTCTTCTATATTTTTTTTTCTTTTAAACACACAGGTTTGTAAGCAAGGGCATTTAAATATAGTCAATGCATAATTAATAAATAATATATAAATTTTATTTATAATTTTGTAACAAACCTTACTTAAATGAATCAATATTAATTACTCAATTTATTTTATTACATTGTTGGTTTTTAAGTATGTGATTTTCTTCTTAATTACATTTTGTATTAAGGGATCAACATAATAACCCTTTATGATTTTTTTTAATCAATGGATGACATTTTGGAATTGAAATTTGAAGTTAATGCTTTAGGGATAATCCTATACTTATATCGCATAATATGTTGAAATAACAAATTCAATGACAAAGAAATCAAATAGAGAACGTGAATTTATAATAAAGGAAAATAATTATAAAGTTTTTAATATATTTGATTGTTGCGATAGAAAAAGATAACATTATTAGGCAATATAATGAATTATGAAAATATTTTTTATTTAATTTTAATAAGAATAAAAGATAATTAATTATGAAGTAATTAATTTATAATTTTAAATTAATATTAAAAAATATTTAAAATTTAAAACTGAATAATTATTTGCAAATAATATTTTTTTTAAATATGAAATTAAAATATTCAGAGTGTACAGAACAAATTTGCAAATGAAAAATAGGAATTGCATGTTACATGGAAAGATAAAAAAAATATTCCTCCTACAGTTAAATTGATTGTCTCATTACAGAACTATTTTCTGCTCGTAAAATAATCGTCAACTATCTTATACCATTAATATCATTAATGTATGTAATTTTATTACTTATAAAAAATTTATTTTTTAAGACAGTAAATTGAAGTTTAAACAATTAAAAAAATAAAATTTAAAGTGTATTGTCTTTGTTATCACTGTCTTGTTAAAAATTCTAAGGAAAAAAAAAGTTATTATAGGGAAGGAAACATGCATATTACTAGAAAGAATTACAACTCAGAATCCACAACTTGCATAAAAAAAATGGAAAAAAGACAAAATACAATATCGATAATTGAAAATTTTCACACTTATATATAAACAAAAAATGCATAAGTAAACTAGAGAGTGGCTATTGATACAGATGCATATGCTCAGTTTGTTTTAAAATTCGAGAGTTTATGATGCTTTTGGAAAAAAATAAAGGTGACGGTGGCTAAGGTAACTAATAATTAATCCATACCTTAAAATAACTTAAGCATTCATAATTATGTATAAATTTAAATTTGATTAAAAAGCAGAAAGAGTATTTAGTGATTGCCCACAAATCTGAATAATTTGTAAGGAGAAAAGGCAGGGTGTTGCTTTTAACTTTCTGACTAATCATAAAATAAGCTACTTTTAGTATAAACACATGTTCTAAAATTATCATTCTTTGTTTTATTTTAATAAAATTACATGAATATCATGAGCATTTATTATTAGAAATCGCACGTCCATTAAAAATATAACTAAATCATATCATGTACTTATATTCATACAATTTGCAGATATTGTTTAATAAAGACACGTGATAAAAGTTTCATCCTCCAATAATAGTATAGAAAAAGAATAAGTTAAATAAAGTTTTACTCAAATAGGTAACAAATTAAAATTACCTTCCTATTTGTTATAGATTGTTTCTAACCTCGGTATGAAATATTTTAAAATATGATTTCGACGTGCTATTTAAAATATATTGTATACTAAAATTTTAATATATACGTGCGATTTCTAAATTTTATTATGGTATTTATTATTATTAAGGATAACAAAAATATTCGTATTCATGGATATTTATGGATAAAATTTATTGTGGATAGTTGGTATCCATAGATAGTGGATAAAGAGTATCTTAATATCCGTTTATAAATAAGTTGAGTTTGGGTAACATATTATCTGTACCCGTAGGTATCCATTAAAAATAAAATAAAAAATTTAAAATTCATATTTATGTCTAACCTAATTAATAAAATATAGGTTTTATGCTTTTGCTCAATTGAATAACTCTAACCTAGTTTTTCTGGACGACGACTTTAATCTAAGAAAATTGAGTTAATATCAAGGTTAATATCAATCTAAGAAATAACGTTAAGTATTATTATTTTTTTATTATGTATGCAATTTTATATTTGGGTATCCGATGAATAGTGAAACTGATTTCGAGTAAAAAAAATTTATGCGGATTAGATTGCGGGTAGACACTGTCTACGCCTGATTTGTTGCAATCTCTAATCATTGTACATTCAAAAAGTATTTAATAATAAAATATATAAATGGTATTATTATGATGCATCTAAAAAATTGATTTTGATAGAATTCATAAGTGCTTCAATAAACTTACCTAATTGTTAATATATCTCAAAAATACAAATTTAATTTCACTAATCTAACTTTTTCGATAATTTGTTGTCTATTGTGCTATTAAAGTGTCTCTATGTCAGAAAGAAAAAAAAGAAGAAGATGTATATTAAGTTTAAGAAAAAAATATAGAACTTCCTCAAAAATATTTATAACAGTTGACAAAATATATATTTTTTACTTTTAAAAAGTATTGCATGAGTATCTTTTAGAAACCTCTACGATTGTTGATAATTTTTGTTATCGACCATTAAAGAAACAAAATTTGTCTACAATAATGGTAATAACGTTTGATATCCAACTCATGAAAAGTCTAACCACTAAGCCAAACCAATTATTTATTTTATATTTTCCGAAAAAAATTTCAAGCATTCATAAGAAAATTAAGAAAATTGTCAATAATTAAAGCTCATTTTGTTTATACGTTCAGAGAAAAAAAGAAGCAAAATACTTACAATACTAGAAAGTCATGTATCCTTTTGATGTTTTTTATATATATAATTAATAAATATTTTAACGTAGTTTTTTGTGTAATCAAATAAAAATAAAAATACTTTTCCCACTTCAAACATTTCAAAGGAAAGTCAATCTGCATCTAATTAAAAATATATTTCTTTTTTAGTTTTACTTATGTGGTTTTTACATATAAGCATGCTAGTAATATTGTTTCTTATTTTTTGATATTGAAAATTTTTAATATTAAACTCTAAGAAAGATGAGATAGTTTCATTTATAAATATTATAAGAAAAGTCTTATTTGTTAATTGATTACATGAATATTGATTGTGCAACTAAAAGTCAGTTTGTTTAACAAAAATATATATGTACGGATATTTTTAGAAGAAATTAAAATAAATATTTCAATAATTAATCATAAATTAAAAATTAAATTTTAAACAAAATAACAAAATATAAATTCTACAAATTAATTTATATATATGTTAATTTTAATTTATATAAATTTTTTATCTTAATTAGTTTCTACTTTTTAATTTGATTTTCCTATAAATATATAAGAAATCTCTTCATCTGAACTTTAGATACATATAAATAGGATTATGATATTTTGATTTATTTTTTTTGACTCATTTTTAAACCATCATTTCAATCACTTTTAAATTATGACATCATATCACTAAAAAAATAAAAATAAATAATTAAAAGATAATTAGAGTGATAAATTAGAAATAAATAAAATAATTGAATTAAAATATCATTATCCTTATAAATATATAATTATGTTATTAAAAATACTGTAACATATATAGAGATATATATAATATTTATAATATTCCCAAATAGATTTTGAAGAAAATAATCTAGTTGAGATCAAGATATTTTTGCACTATACAGCAGCACCATATACTTAGTAACTACCACCATAATTGAGAAGGCTAAGTTCAAGCCTTCTCTGCCTATTGACTCTTGCAATAAAATCATCGGCCCTTTTGTTCAATTCATCGGAACAAGAAGGAATCAAACATGAAGGAATCAAACGTTGTCCATCGCCTGCATCTATGTTGTCATCGTCTTCTTTGAATGTTTCGGTGCCTTTCTCAGTGCTGTTGATGTCCAAATTTTCCCCGACAACATGTTTCTCCAATAAAGCTTTACCTTGGTTGCAGACCTCAACTGTTGTAACACGAGGTTTTGGGGTTTGACTGCTCCGAATGTACTCATCATAGTAAACAACAGGAGTTGAAGAGGGATCCGAGGAAAGGATTCTCGAGTTTACCACAAGGAAAAAAATTATAAGGTTGCCTATGATGAACAAGAGCTTTGAGCTCAACAAAACTGGTACTAAACTTGAGATGTGGACCAAGAAAAAGACCCGCAGAAGAGAAGAAAGATAGGGCATGCAGAAGGTCACAAAACAGAAGACACTGCAAGTTAAGGCACTCACAAAATATACATACAAATTGTTCAGGAACTGCTGCTTCTTGTACCTCTTCATCGCTTGAATCTTCTTCATCTGTGTGGGATCCATTATTAGGCTCAAGTTTTGGGTTTAGGTAGAAGAAGAAGTTATTTCACTGAACTAAGAGCATTAGAAACTCCAAGTTATATAGACTCGGGAAAGGGATTGGTCTGTAAAATCATTCACATGCTACTTTTTTTTTTTTTTTTTTTTTTTTTCATTATTTGATAAGGAATATTTTGGCTGCTTTTTCAAAAGGTTATGGGACATGGTGGCGTGCTGTTTATTGCCCCCTTTTTCGTTTCAAATTTTAATAATTTGATCTCAGTGTTCTAATGCTTTCCTATGCATTATTTTCTTTTTTTTTTTTTTTATGATACCCACTTTCATTTATATTAGTCACGACAACGATAACGTTATGTATTCGCATTTTTAAATTTTCAAAAAACTTAAGTTAAGATTAATAATAAAATATATAATTAATTTTTAAAATAGTTGTTAAATGTAAAATTAAAAAAATAAGATATGTACAAAAAAAGTTTTTAAAATAATGGTTTAAGACAAAAGAGGATTTTAGAATAATAATTAAAAGTAAATTATTTATAAAATAATTAATGTTTAAAATAATTAAGGATAAAACTGGTATTATAAAATGTGGACACAAAAAAGAAAATCATTTTTATATATTGTTATAGAAATATGTATCAGTTTGGTACTCAATTTTAAAAAGATTTTAAAAAGGTGTCAATTGAGTCCTAACTTTTGAAAAGATACTTCAATTAGGTCATTTTCAACAAAAAAATATTAACACCGTTAACAGTATTGATATTTAAAATGACTTACAAAATTAAGTATTTATATTTATATTAAAATTTAGTAGTAAAAGTCATGAATTAAATTAACTATTTTAATAATTTTTGTGTGAAAGGGATCGGATTAAGACATTTTTTCAAAAGTTGCAACTAGATTGACACATTTTAAAAAATGGATGCCAAATTACATATGAATGAGAATGAATACTATCTCACTAATTAAAGCTTTTGTTTATCTCGACACTCCTTTTTCTTCTATTGGAAACGCTTGTGTTGTGTAGCTAATTTGAGCTAAGCTTCTAAGCTTCTAATTAAGCACGTTCCTTTTTCTCAGATCTTAGAATTGTAAGTGTAAACTCTACTCATAATTTTGTAATTTTTCATAAGTTTCAGATTTCATATTTCTTTTACTTCTAAACTTAGATTTATATTCCTTAAAGACTAATTACAGCTCACTAATTTGTAATCACTTTTAAATATATGAATGCGAGTTTTTATATGTAACGGACAACGATTGGAAACAGATAAGTTTAAAAGAAAGCTAGTTGCTTAAACTATGCATAGTGTCCCTTTTTTCCTTTGTTTTTTCTTCTTCTCCTTCCTCGACTTTCTTTATATTAAAGTCATTATCTCGTGAAGATGAACATTGGAATGTATTTAATGTTTATTATAGAATTAATAAATACTACGTTAATTTTATTCATAGTTTTGTTTTGGACATTTCATCGCATAACATGTATTTGTTTATTTTTCTTGGACAATGCACTTTCTCCCTTTATTTATATATTATCAGGCTTCCGTGTAATTAATTAGGTAGCACGATGAAATCGGTACAACAATTTGGTACCTTACAATAACTATAACTCAAATTACTCAAATTATAATGAGATGTGACATATTAAAAAATCATAACAGCATAAAAGATATTCAACAAGTGAAATATCGACATATGTATTTTCAGTAATACTGATATTAATTATATTTTATTAGAAATTAATATTTGGTCAGATTTGATGTGGATTTATTAGGGAACCCGTGATTCATAAAATCACGGTAAATTCATGTAACCAAATTGCACATCTATACATGTTATGGTGTGCAATAACTCTTTCATCAGCTTCTCCCCACTTAATCTTGTAGTTTGCGTGACTTATACCATTATTGAAATTATAAAATCTTCGTTACAACATAAATATAAATACTAAGGTACAACACAAACAATGATTCATGTATCATCATATATGTATGACTTCAAATTTATGTATTTCTAATCAATATTGACAATAATTTTCATAGAACATACATCAATCTCAATAAATATTGTTATAGAACATAACTCATTTAACTAAAATCATAAATCAATCTTAATTTTGTCAAACATCATCATCATCATGATGTACTTATTTCAAAACAATCTTGTTCCCTTTACTCAAAGTATCCATATTTAAGCTCATATCAAATTCATAAATTATCACATGAAAAACTATAAAAATTTATTCTACTTATCAAAATCATGTTCAAAACACAATTCACAAAAAAATTATAATTTTGTAATTCACTTCACTGGCATGATTTAATTGTCACATCAAACATATCAACATGAGTATTCGATTCATGTTAAATAACAATTTATTATAAAAAAGACAAAAACATTCAAACTTGTTTTTAGTCAATGATGTGTACATATACAAACAACAAATTTAGTGGTTAAATCATCTTCGTATAAATCTTTCTTATGATTCTATACAAAATTAAAATTGTTCTCCTTATTTGAAATGCTTATCTCCAAAACAATTTATGAATTTATGAAGAATAAACTATTCCAAAATCTAAAAACCTTGAATAGAGTACCTAAATGACAAAATTTTAACATGTTATAAAACAAGTTTAAAATCACTTTCACAATTAATTTCAACAATATTGATGACAAGATCTTAAAATAAAAAATCTATAGAATAAATAATTTTTTTTCCTGTTTAAAACTCTGATGTAAATTTTTTCTATCCTCAACTATAATTATAACTATAAAGAAAACGAAGTGTCTTGAAAGGTATCAGAAAAAAAAAAAAATGAAAAGAAAAAGGATACCGTAATCACAGTGCAAGTGGGGCAGCGTTACATTTCTTGAAAAAAAAAAAAACTATTTGATAAAATATATTTTTATTTTATTTTATGAAATTAACCAAATTAACTAATATTTATAATCTTTGATTAGGATGGTATAAAGTGAAACTTTTGATTATTGGGTTGGCTACTAGCATTAATTTACCATGCATCTGTAAGACATTTTAACAGCACATTCCCATTAAGAAAAGAATATGATTTTGACTATAATTTTGCAGCAGAATCTCCTCTACAAAGTCTTCATATATCTTTCCCTTTTCTTTTTCTTTTTCTTTTTTTAGTTTTCCTTTATGTTCTCTTACTGCTATACATTTCGGTTAAAGAAACCCTTTAGCTTTTCCTTTTACATTTCTTCTACCAAGTCTCGTTATTCACTAAAATGGATCATTTAAGAGAATTGGATTTCATTTTTAACAATCACAAAAGAAAAACACTAATTGAATTAATTGTACTTTTAATTAAGGTGACATTTTTAATACATTTCATCATGTTTAGAAGGAGTTTAGTACTTGAATCAGTCTAATAATATTAAGAAAACAAACTCTAAATTTAACTTATTTTTATAAAACTAATATAATAAAAAGTTAGCACTTATTTATACACTATGGTTTAATTATATTTTTAATCAATATATGATTTTCTAAAGACTTGTAAGAATTCAATGATAATAGATTAATGGTTCAATGAGAATTATAAAATAACATAAATTAAAAGAATTAAATTTATATTTTTTTTAGAGATAAAAGATTAAATTGATAAAAAATAATTCTAAATTTGACTGAAATTTGAGGAAAAAATATATTTATATAAAATAATGTGGACAAAAACATATTTATATAAAATGATGTGGCAAATGAATGAATAAAAAATAATAAAAGCAGGTAGGAAGAAAACAATATATTATGAGCAAGTGTTGGAGTATTTGGTTGATGGCTTAGTCATCTTGTTAGCTTTATTAGTCAGTGCAAAGCAAAACAGCAAGGAGCATTCTTTTATGGTGATCTGCAAAAGTTCATAAAAAACATTTTAGTTGGCCTGTAATGAGACCCTTCACTTCAACAAAGGAAAACCATGGATATCATCACCACATAAGAAAACATAATCCTATAACAATAATAATTTTTTATTTCAATAATTACTATAACAATAATTTGTTTCTACTATTGTAAAAAAAATTCACTAAAACATTTTAGATTGTACTTTTTTATATTTTTTAATTAATTATTCATGAAATTATATATTTTAAATATAATAAAAATATAAATACACGTGCGAATACATATATTTTAATAAAAAAAGTTTGTTAATAAATACAAAAATACACAAAAAATAAAGAAAGTACACACTATTTTATTTATATTATTAAGTCTTATAGAAAAAACATTTTTTATTTTGATGGGTAGTTTTTGAATATAATAAATACTAGAAATACTTAATAAATATAAAAGTAAGAAAACAAAGATAAAAAATGTCTACTAACCTATAATTCCAAATTTAAAATATATATATATATATATATATATATATATATATATATATATATATATATATATATATATATGCTAAATTCTGATTACTAATTATGAATACTTATTAAGGATAGATTTTCATTATAAATAAATGGTAACTACTGTAAATTTTCATATAATTTTTTTTTGGAACATGAATTATTTGGGTATAATTTTCCAAACTTTTACTCAGAAGGAAGGTGGACACCAATTGACAACAGTATTCTCTCTCCTCAGTGGAGTAATTAGGGTTCCCGCTTGAACGGGCCAAAACCAAAACTCAAATTTGACATTCCTCTGATTCAAATCCCATTTTGAACCAAATTTCAATTCCACCAAAACCCTAATTCTTTCCTATTGGGCTCTGAGATACTTACGTTCTAGGATTTTCTCCAGCATTGGTCGCTGTTTACTCTTCTTTATCCGATTTCTGTTTTGTTCCCATCTCATTTTGTTTTTAATTATAGTTCCATAAATTTTCATCCAATTTTTTGGTTATATATTCACACACAAATTATTTATTGCCATCATAACCTTTGAGTCTCCCTTTTCACCCGTTTGCAAGTTTCTTTTTGGTCTTTGGAGTGTAAGGACTTGGATGTTGTAATAATTAGTGAGATACAGATACATTAATACGTGTTAGATATTAGAATTGAACTTGGAGTGTTTATACAGGTACATTAATAGGTGTTAGATATTAGAATTGAACTTGGAGTGTTTATGATGTGTGATATGATATGAGTCGCGATAATATAGGCTAATTTGTTGTTCTTATTTGAGCTACACCACAATTTGGGAAGAGGTCATCCCCACAAACTCCAGCAGTTCATAACAATAACTGAAGCCAGGTGATGTTAGAGCTGCCTATGATATTTTTATTTCATTTAAAGGTTTTAAATTGCAATTGGGATGTGATGTTAGAAATAGAATGTAATTGAACTGTGCTTCTTTTAATCTCACGTGTCCTAGTATGGAGTATGTGATGGTTTATCAATCCAAGGAACTTCAAACATTTCCAGATAAAAAAAAAAATCAGAAACATACTTATAGAAATTCAATCCTTTGTTGAGCACACTAAATGGGTATATGTGTGTTTCTGTTTTTGATCTGAAAATGTTTGAAATTTTGATTGATTACATTTGCAGATTGTCTTTCCGTAAAGCGCTCCCTTCAGACAAAAGTTCTTGTGCTCCTATTTCTCTTCCTTTCATCTTCCATAGCCACACTTTCTGCAGCAATCTACAAAAGGCTATTAAATTCATACTTTATGAAGTTTGTAAGTTTCTTACTGTACTCCTTTGTTACATGTTCCAGGGTGTGTAGGGGCAAGTGGAAGTACCTACAATGTATACCCCTTCGGAAAATGTTCTCTTCATTGTTTAGATTTGTTTTTTTCCTGGGTTTTGCAGACATGTTTGAGCAAAGGCAGGGGCTTTCACTTCCCACCATGTCACATGCTCAATTTTTGTGGGATTAGGATATTATTAGATTGCCCACTAGACCTTTCAGCTCTCCTGGCCTTCTCCCCTATACCTACTTCTCTGGATTGGTTGTCAGTTGTAGAAAGCTACAACACTGAGGCTAATGATTTTGATTCAAGGGCTGGGTTTGGGAAAAGACAGAAAATTGAAAAGCTCCTTCATGCTAAAAGCTTACTTTTTGCTGAACCTTGGTACAAGACTGTTAATAATTTGCAGCTGTGGAATTCCTCTTTCATTGATGTTGTATTAATATCCAGTCCAATGGGTATTATGGGGTTGCCCTTTCTTACTCGAATGAAGGGTTTCTCAGCTAAGGTAGTCTTTTTGATGTTATTATTGGACTATGTTCTCATTTTTTATTGATTTCTGTCGCAAAAATAGTTAGCTTAAATTTGTTCAATTGGTTAGATATACGTAACTGAAGCATCAGCAAGATTAGGCCAGCTAATGATGGAGGATCTTATATCAATGCATGGGGAATTCAGGCATTTCTATGGACCAGAAGAATCAAATTTCCCATCGTGGCTGAGGCAGGAAGAGCTTGAAATCCTTCCTTCTGAATTGAGAGAGATAATATTGGGAAAAGATGGACTGGAGTTGGGTGGTTGGATGCCTTTGTACAGGTGATCTATCATTTTATCTCAAAACTTGTATGGTATTTAATATTTTATCTAAAAACTGAACGAAATATGCTTGACTAGTAATTGCAATGGTTCTATGATATTATCTTGTGATTGATTAATTATAATTTTTCATGTAAAATTGCTCTTGACTTCCTTTTTGCTTCCTTGTCGAGATTTATGTCTGGTCCTTTGTATGTTTGAGTTTATAGCAAATGAGGGGAGGGAAATTTAGAACTTTTGTTTCTAAAAGCCAACTTTCTCCTTTCTATTTTTTGTTCATCCAAACAAAAGAAAATATATTTTGTGTTTTCTCTCTTCTATTTTCGTTCTCTTCATCCAAACAGAGCATAAGATTTAGTGAAAATCACCTGAACCCTATTCTCAGTAAGGGATGGATGTGTTTAAAACTCGTATGGTTCTGGAATTCTCAGTTATTTGTGTTTTGTAATTTTTTTATATGCTCATTTATACAGTCTTTGTTAGTGTGGTTAAGCTGTTGCTTTTTACACTGTTATGTAAACCTTGTTTCTGTGTCCATTTCTTCTTCGAAGTCAATTGTAGCAATTCATTTGTTTGAAGATTTAATTTGTGGAATTTCTCAGTGCAGCTGATGTGAAGGATTGTATGCTAAAGATTCACACTCTTAATTATGCTGAGGAAGCTTGCTACAATGGTACATTGGTTATAAAGGCATTCAGCTCTGGTATGGAAATAGGCAGTTGTAATTGGATCCTAAATAGTCCAAAGGGAGATATTGCATATGTTTCAGGATCCAGCTTCATTTCTGCACATGCAATGCCTTTTGATTACCGAAGTTTACAGGGGACTTGCGCATTAATTTATTCAGACTTCTCCTTGGGTGATACTCAAGATAGTGAGGATGGGGATAATTATTCTGTTTCAGCTGCTAAGTTACAATCTATGAGGTATTGTATATTGAAATTTTATTACCGTCAAACACTATGTTTCACCCAGACACCAGTTATTGTTTTTCAAGTGTTCATCCTCTGACTGTAGTAATGGATATTTATGTATATATTGACTTACACGTGGTTTATTATTCAAGTTCTCAAGATTTGGCTGGATTCAACCATAACTTTGATGAGAACTCAGAGGAAAAGGAAAAGCTGGATTTCATATGCTCAAATGCTATAAATTATATAAAAGAAGGTGGTTCTGTTCTTATTCCTATTGATCGACTTGGAACTATTTTGCTTCTTTTGGAGGAAATGACAGCATCACTCGAAGCTTCAGATTTGAAGGTGTCCTTTCTTCTTTTTAGGACCACATTAGTTAGCCTTGTTCTACAGAACCACAAGCCTATATCCTTTTAGTTGCTTGTTCATACTAACTAGTAAAAAACTATCTTTATCAACTTATGTGGTATTAGACTTAAGTTCTGTTAATTTTTGTTATTCCCATTTGTATTTTTGTTTGTCAAGAGACTTAACCATACCAAATGATTCTGCTTACCAGTGTTCGTTATTAAAATTTTGCTGCCTTTTCTTTTTTGTTTTTGTGCTGCAATGGAAATTGGGAAAAAACTGGGAATGCAAAGTTCTATCTTTGAAAGTTTTTAAAGTGAACTAGAAATCAATATATTTTTCTACTTAAAGAAACATAATTATCTGGAAAATGGATTTCTGGATTAATATCGGATATCACTCACTAATTTCTATTATTAAGTAATCACAAATTTTCCATTTGTAGGTTCCAGTTTATATAATTTCTTCAAAGGCTGAAGAATTGCTGGCATTGCTTAACATCATACCTGAGTGGCTTTGCAAACAACGGCAAGAGAAAGTACGGACCATTAGAAATATTAATTTGGTCCGTTGCACTTGCATACTTTTGTTTATAGAGTTTGACTTCCATTTTACATACTTTAATTGCTGCTGCAGTTATTTGCAGGGGAACAGTTGTTTGCACACGTCAAGCTCTTAAAAGAGAAAAAGATTCATGTGGTTCCTGCTATTCATTCACGTGAACTCTTGTGAGTTCTTTTTTACCATGTTTTTCCTTTAGGTTTGCTTATAAAAATCTAATTAAAATTGGAGTGATTAATCAAATTTTGCATGTTTTCTGCACCTTTTTTATCTGCTAAATTTTGCAGTATCAACTATTTCGGTAACGATTTTGTTTCACAACTGTTGAGTTTCTGTTAATAGCCTAAAGATATGAGAATAACTTATTTTAACAAACTGCAGTAGTCAGAAATGGTTTCCTAAACTTTTTCTTATCGTTAGTTTCTATCAGAAACTGATGTATTCCTTGTAGAATTAATTGGCAGGAACCTTGCATTGTATTTTGTCCTCACTGGAGTATGCGAATGGGTCCTGTTGTTCATCTTCTTCGACGATGGTGTGGCTGTCCAAATTCTTTGCTTATTCTTGAGGTATGATATATTTCCTCTATTACAACGTTAATATACTCTGTTAGAAACACCATTTTATACCATACTGTACTATACTTTAGTGTTGTTATTATATTCCCTTATCCCATCCTCACACTGTGATGGATGTAGCTCAAAACTTTCTGGATAATATTTTTAAATTACATGGGTTACCTTCCACATTACCAGTGACATCATTATTCTTGGGGTAGAGATGAATCTTCATATCTGCATTATTTTAAGTTTTGTCCTTTTCATGTTGTTTGAATGTCTTTGGCCAATGTTGCATTGAATTTCCTATCGGCAGGATGTTTTGAATCTTGAGCTAGCACTTCTACCTTTCCAACCAGTTGCAATGAAGGTTCTTCAATGTTTGTTTCCCTCTGGAATTGGGTAAGTATACCTTTCCCTCTGTCACGTTTTCCAATATATTATGTACATTCTGTATATGTGTAATTGTTCTTACTGATAATTCTAAAAACCTCTATAAACATCGAGCCAGTAGCAGTCTATAGTCTTTAATTATACCACCCATTTAGTATTCTCATGTTTGATTTCTACGCTGTAGGTTGCGGACAGTTCAACCTTTACTAAAGTTATTGCGGCCGAAGACTGTCCTGGTAATTATTATTATACACTATATTATAAGATTATACATATGCATGTGATAAAATGATTATTTATTTTGGTTTTTATTCCTTTCTTAATTCTAGTGTCCTGAGGAGTTGAGATTGCAGATCAACCTTTCCAGTGAAAATTCTTTCTCCGTTTTGTATTATTCTGAAGCTGAAACTTTGAAAGTACCATACCGAAAGCACAACTCAGAGATAAAAATTGCAACTGATCTGGCTTCTCATTTTTACTGGAAAACATTCAAAAAAGAAGAAATCAATATAACAAAATTGAAGGGAGAGCTACGAATGGAAAATGGCAGACATCACTTGCTATTGGAAACTGATAACAAAAATTCTTCTAGTAATAGTAGTTCTTTGGAGCATTGTGGTTTACCTGATTCAGAAAAACTTATGGCTGCATTATCAAAGATGGGCATCAGTGGAAAAATCCAACATGGTATGAGTGATGCTAAATCACAAACTGTATGCATAATTCACATAGAGGACCCTTACAAGGCCTCCATAGAGATTGGAACCACTGGTACTATTATTACTACTGCTGATGAAAACGTGGCTTCCTCCATTTATAAAATTATCGACAACATTTTGAATGCGGTTTAATGCAGTTGGTTTTCTCTAATTGTTGTAGGGGCTGCTTAATTTTGATAGAAAATTTTTAAATGTTGATTTTAGAATAGTTGGTGTTTGGAAATGACGTTAACTAATTTGAAATGAAAAGAAATAAGGATGGTCTGGTGAGTTTAGAGAAGAGGAAAAAAGAAAGAATATTTCTAGATTAAAGAATTGGTGGTAACATATCCTGATTACAATATTTCTAAAAGGCCATTTCAGAATGTTTGGAGAAAGACTTTAAACATTTTCAATGGGAATGCCTTTCATGAACTATATCTATCATATTAAATGTGATAAGTGGATATTAAGGGGTCATATTATTTCTAAGCAATTCACATTTGATTTTTTTCAATAGAATTTTTTTTGGGACACCTTACTTAAGAGCTCATTTTTTTTTTTTTTGTGTATAATTTTTAAATAGACTTAATTACAAATGCATAATATTATTTATTAATATAATTTAATAAAAAAGTAATTACTTTAATAGGAAATTAATTTAATTTAATTATTTCTGTCAAATTTTCTAAAAGCTTAATTAAAAGTTAATTATTTTTTGTCAAAAATTATTTAAATTTCAATATCAAAATTAGTTAATTGAATAATTTATAATCCACAACAATATTTCAATATCAATTACTTAATATTTAAAGAAATGTATACTTATGAAAAATATAGATTGAAGTGAAAAATAATGCCATTCTATTCTCTCCTTAAAGCATTGAAATGATTTTCACATATATAAAACTAGATTTTTTTTTCTTGCATTAGAGACACTTATATAATGTCATTTTAGAAAGTGACAAATTAAGTTTTTGTATACACATCATTATCAACAAAATAGTTGAAAATTTGATCTTGCCCTCGGTCACAAATTTAATATACCATATTTCTTCTTCATGTGTCACTACTAGTGTTGACTTCGTGTTGGTAATTTGGAATTTAAAGATGACTTTTTCACTAATATTGTTCGATCATTATTTCTGAAATGATGATTTCAAAATCCATTATATGGATAATTAAAGTGCTATAAGATATGAAAATGAGATAACATTACAAAAGTTATAAACTTTATTAAAACTAGTTTAATAACCAAAATAAAAAACTAAAAAAATAAATTTTGATCAGAAATTTGATTAATTAACAATACATAAAAAACATTTTAATTATAATCTTTAAATCACCAAGTCTCTTTCACTATTATTCTTATCACTCTATCTATTCTTCATTTCCTATTTCATTTATGTTTTCAAAATTTAGATTCAGGGATTGGTTTAGGGATTACACAAAAAAAATTGTATTTGACAAATACTCACCACTAGCTAATAGTGAACTTTATTCATATATATTTTAAACTTAAGTTATCAAAACAAAATTATTAGTAAAAAATATTAATTATGAAAGAATTGTTTAAAATATAATTTTATATATTTTATTTTTTTAAACCTTTAAGATTGAACTTATTTTAGAAGATAGTAATTTTATAAATTTATAAAAAAAAATTGTTTAAGTTAATAATTTATTGAATAATTCAATTTAAATTACATTAAAAGAATAATATTTTTGTCTAAATTTATATTTTAAATAAAATAAAAAATATTCGTTGTTATCTATAAATACCTCGAGTATGAACGAACAAGTATTTTTCATAAATATCCAACAAAGATTAACAGATTTTTGTTTTCAAATAAAATGAATAAAAGATTAACAGATTTTGATTAAGACGTACATGTACGAAAAGCAAGTAGGCATAATTGGCGCCAAATGTTCTTACCTTCTCTCAGATCCTCTTTGAAGTCGCAGCCCTAACCAATAGCTCTTGCAATCTCTCAGGGATTCCGTTTCCGAGACTTTCACTTCGAAGGAGCAGAACGAATGTCAGAATCTCGGCCCCCTAAGCGCCCCAAAATAACTAGGTTTGTAAACGCTGTTGCTCGTCTTTGTGTTACTGATTTGCTTCCTCGCAATTTCAGTTGTTGTAAATTTTGTTCTTCTCTTGTAATTTTATGTTTTGTTGTTGTTGGAATTATAAAGATACAGAGCTAGAACTGAATTGTCACTGTGAACTTTTCGTTTCCGTATTTCATGATATACTTACTGTATGACATTGAGGAAACTAAAATAAGTGTTTCACTCTCAACAACTTTTGAAATTATTCGTATTCTCTCCCTCACCCTTTTGACATGGATGAAAGGATGTGATTATGGAGTTGATGATTCAAACATTGTTTCAGGGGGGACGATGATTATATGCCGGGAAACATTCTTGAGATCGAGCTTTGTAATTTCATGACGTTTGACTACTTAAAATGCAAACCTGGGCCTCGACTGAATCTTGTAATTGGGCCCAATGGTTCTGGAAAGAGTTCCCTTGTATGTGCTATTGCTCTTGGCCTGTGTGGAGAGCCCCAGGTTGGTTTGAGTTTTTCTGCTCTTGACCATGCTTCTTAGGATTGTTGTTTTTCAATTGCAATGTGTCATGATTTTGTTTATTACAGTTGCTTGGGCGTGCTACAAGTATTGGGGCGTATGTGAAGCGTGGAGAAGAATCTGGCTACATTAAAATCACCTTGAGAGGGGACCATAGAAAGGAACACATTAACATTATGCGGAAAATTAGTACTAATAACAAGTCTGAATGGTTGCTCAATGGTGGGTTGAAATACTCTAGACGTCTAAGTGCATTGAATGCTATTATTATTTTGACTGTAATTGTTATTCTCTTAGTTGATACTGCATTGAGGACTGGTAAAATTGACAACAAAATTTGGTTTCTGGTTTTAATATAAAAGCTCTGATGGCTGCTTAGTTAGTATTGTGTTCATTAATTTCATTTATATTTTTATCCAAAGTTGCTTTACTTCCTTTTAAAACCATCTACTGAATTAATAAAACTTTATTTTCTAATGAATGGTTCTAACATAACCTCTTGATAGATTATATTACAAGATATGGGGTTGGTTTGATTCATTTCTGGACAAGTGTAAGTTTATAGTTCTTGAAAAGGATGAAATTTATTTCTGTTCTTCAAAATAGTATCTTTTATTGATCAACATCTTCTGTATTTTATTTAAGAGCATAGTGTCTTGGGTATTCCTTCTATCCAATAGTAGTTTTTGTTTATTTGCTTTGATATATGAAGTAATGATTTCAAATTTCTGGGGCATTGAGCAATATGTTAATATGGCTGTACGGGAACATCTGCATCTTTCTGGGGTGTCTTGGTCTTAAGTTTTTTATATATTTCTTACAAATCTGGCTTCTTAGGAGTTAAACCTTGAAGGTTTCCCTTATATCTCCATTTATTTCCGAGAACTTCTTTCTCTTAAATTTTATACATATTCCTCTTGAATCTTCTTAGTGTTTTTTTGAATAATTATGCAATCTGTCAATGTGTTAATTTCAGGAAATGTGGTGTCTAAAAAGGATGTGGCTGAAACCATTCAAAGGTTTAACATACAAGTCAATAATTTGACCCAGGTTAGCATATGACCTGTGTTGTGTAATTTTAAATTTGAATTTCAAGTAAGGATTCTAGGATATTTAAGTAGTTAAGATGAAAACAAGAGTATTCAAATCTAATATGATTTTATTTTCTTTTATTCTAGAATATTTATGTAGTTAAGATAAAGATTATTTTATTTTAATCCAATTTGATTTTCTTTTGTCTTTTCCTTATTTATATTTTGTAATTAGGATCATTAGTATTTATTCTAGCCATTTTTGCCTATAATACACATATTTCTGACCAATCAAGCGTAGCAGATATCACTTTCTTCTAACTTACATGGTATCAGAGCTTTGGTTTTCTGATCTTGTATTTGCTCACCATGTCTTGTCATAGTAGTCAATAGTGGTTAGAGGGATTGCAATAGCGGTTGAGTGGAATGGAGTGGTGATGTTGTTGGGTCTCAGTTTAGTGAAGTCATAAAAAAGGTTGTGATCCCAACATTTCAGGGGTGACCACAATCCTTCCCTTGGAGCAATTTCTTTTCCGCAATACTGAATATAGTATCATATCCATTGTCACAAACACATGTTGACATTGGTGTATTTTTGTAGTCAATCGCAAAGAGTGGTTTGGTGAGCAACAAGGTGCCACGGTTGCCAATATTTATCAAAAAATATTAGAATAAAGGTATTACTGAAAATACAAAGACAATGTACAACATAGTGTGTCAGCATATATTGCTTATTTAGGGAGTAATAAAAGGCAATTGACTAAGAAGTTGCTAACAACTTGTAACTAATTAGGTGCTAGTTACAGGGTAAAACTATCAAAGAAGTACAACTGTCTAGAGAGCTTAATAGAAAAGAAAGGCTTTATACAATAGTAATAAATACATATTCGAATAGGTATGTTATAAATGGGGTAAGTCCCCATAGATCACTAAAAATTAGTTGAAGAGGTATGTTATAAACAGTAGTGGATACAGTGGAGGGAAGCCTGTGTGAGCTTTGCCTTGATAGCATGAAGAACGAAAATCTGAACTACTTTTATTAATAGGTGAAATGATAAATTGCTGAAGTTCATTTCTTTGTACATCAAGACTAGGGTGTGCTAATCTAGAATCCCTTGTTTAACCAAAGAATCAACAGTAGTGGAAGCTGTATTTATGACAGGATTGATTGCGTGTGAAGAGTTGGAAAGATATGATGATCGCTTGACAGTGGAGGTGAGGAGTGTGCAGCAGAGAAGGGAACTTATAGAGGCCATCGTCACCCAAAGTGCACATGTTTAATGCATGCATAACTGGAGTTTCTTTTCTTTTTTGACATGTGGATGGCTTGGACGGATCTTTTGAGTTGATGTACCATTTTTACTGCATGCTTATTGTGTTTGGCGTTAGGAACCAAAAATTGAAACGAATAAGTGAAGAGTTTTTTTAGTGAATAGGGTGAAAAGAACAAGAAATAGGAGAGCATTCTCTCTTCCAATGGTCTCCTCTGCATAATGATATCTCCTTTCACAAAGAGCCAATATTGAATTTACAACAACAATAAATATGAAAATTTCCTATCCATGTTCCCCTATTTATATTTACCCCTCTAACTAATTAACTAACCCATCAATGTTCTAACTGTCTTAAACTAATCTTTCATTCTCCTTCTATTGTAACATATGGATGGGATCTGAATCTGTCCTGATTTTGACATGGAATGCCCAAATTGACCTGACATGGGTATTGGTATGGCTAATACCCAACTTTTTTGATCAAGGACAAAGATGAGTATATGCATATTCACCCCATTCCTGTCCCCATTCCCCCATTCCTATAATTGTTTACTCTTTTGTATAATTTACTTGACATTTCTACAATTGTTATTAGATACCTCATCTTAAGATTTATGCAATTATAGTTTTTTGCTTGTTATTTGGCATTAAAGAGAAGAAAAGGGTATCCTTTTCAAGATTGCCAAACTCGAGAATTTACTTAAACCTGTAAAACTTTCATAAACTCAATACGTTGATTTAACTCAAAAGCTTACCTAATACAAAAAGTACTATTAAAAAAATCTATTAATGACATAAACATAACATAATACTCTTAATACAAACAATAATTCAATATTTTGACATTCTTAATAAAGAAATGTAATAAAGACAATAATAAAATGTGATAGTACATTGGTGCGAAGTATAATTTAATTACATAGATGACTAAATCATATACAAATTCATAAGTGCTTAAGGTGAAAACAATTAAAGCGGAGTTAATTTTTTAAAATAATTTGAATCTAATAAATTGTCATCAGACAAAATTTACAAAATTTACATTTGCTTTCAAACATATTAACTTGTTTCATAATTCAAGAGTTTATGCAAGCTTACCATGAGTTTAGAGAGTTTTCCCAAGTGTACTCAAATGATTTTGATTACAAGTTAATTTGTGTTTGCTATCTAAAATGGTAAACTCGTATGAGTTTAAGAGTTAACTTGAGTTTGAAGATAAGAATGGGACACAAATTTTATATCTATTGAGAATCGGGGATAGGAGTGAGTGAGATTTTTCATCAGGGGTAGTTATTGTCAAATCCACACCCACCCCGTTGTCATCATGATGTTTATAGAAATAATAAAAGGTTAGGAGATTAAGTTTATTTTTACTTCTTTTATTTGAAAAGTTAAATTAGAGAATGTTTATTGAAAATGAAAAATTTTCATTTCATGGCCTTTCTCTACAAATCCAGTTCTGAATTATTTTCGCTTTCTTAATAAAGGTAAAGGTTTCATAATCCCTTTTATCCCAGTTGTCTGTGTAATTATGTGCATTTTTCTTTCTATCTTCTTGTAATAGCGTACACTCCCTTGGTTGCTTTATTTATCTACTTACAATTGTTGTGGTCAAGTTCAAATTTAGGTTCTGACTTGTGCTAATCTCGATCACCAGAATCTTTTCTCGTACCTAACTGATTGCTGATCTCTTGGCTTTTGTAGTTTTTACCACAAGACAGGGTCTGTGAGTTTGCCAAGTTAACTCCTGTTCAACTTCTGGAAGAGACCGAAAAGGCTGTTGGTGATCCACAACTTCCAGAGCAACATCGAACACTAGTTGATAAAAGCCGTTCATTGAAACATATTGAGTTGGTAGGGTCACCCTTTCTTAAGAATTGTTTTGATGATCTCCAAAAATTCCTTGTACACTTGAGGGTCACTTCATTAATTCAATTTCAGTCTCTGGAGAGAAATGAAGGAACCTTAAAACAGTTGATGGAACAAAATGCTGAATTAGAGACAGATGTTGAGCGTGTTCGTCAAAGAGATGAACTTCTTGCCAAGGTTTTTAGAGGGTCACATATGTGCCAAACATTGTGTCATTTGTTATTCTTTATTTCTGTTATGCTAAGCTCATCCTTTCTTTCTTTTTCAAGTGGTTTCATGATACTCGTGATATGAAACTATCCCTGATGAAGATATTTTGAAAATTTGTGGCTATATCTTTTTATGCAGGCTGAATCAATGAAAAAGAAGTTGCCATGGCTAAAGTATGATATGAAGCAGGCAGAATACCGGGAAGTTAAGGAGCGTGAGAGTAATGCAGCAAAGGCATTGGAGGAAGCTGCAAAGTTATTAAATGATCTTAAAGAACCAATCATGTATGGTGGTCTTTCTTACTTCTATTCTTCCCTGTTTTAATTTCTGATCTTATTCTTAGTATTTTGAGTTGCTGGATGTGAAGGTTGCTTATACTTTAGCACGGCTTGAGATTGGGGCTCTTCTTCAGTTTTTGATTAAACTCTTATAATGGTGGTCTTTCTTGATACACAGATGCAAAAGAGTTGGCTATTTTAAATTTACAGAAACTCCTATTAAGGAAAGAAAGTGTCTTGTTCTCTTTTAGAAGCTCAAATCTTAGTTCCTAAATGTGGGACTAAAATGTAGTGAATATACAATCCCATACTTATATATCTTTTTTCAGAAAATATAATATAATGTTAATATTGTTAGAATCTAATTGCTGCAGGGTTTGATACTTGAGTCCCACATTTGAAGTATGGATTCGTGTGGGTTCTTGGTCTCTCTAATTATGGTGACTAGCTTTTGTGGCGTGGTTCTCCCAAGTTTCTAATCTTATATTTACTCAAGCTCCAGTCTAGGAAAAAATGTATCTTACATTTTTAGATAATCTAGATCTAGGAGTAATGTAAAAACAAGTTCATACCTTGGTCCCACTGTGCAGGACTTGAATGCAATGAGTATATAATCTGTAGATTGTTTTTGCTTCTATTATTTCCCAAAGTGTTTCAATTTTCCTTTCTCTCTTGTAATGGTGAGTTAATATCTCTCTTCCCAAAGCATATCCAAACTCTGTCAAACTAGTTCTTAATGAATTTTTCATTTATTTTAGTGTCACTTGTGCACTTGAACACCATAATATCTGTGTTCAAGAAATATATGATCAATTTAGCATATATTAACAATTATTTTTTAGTAGCTCACACCTTGCTGTTGGGGCCACTTTTAGGCCATAAGTAGCCTTCTGGATAACTTAGCTCAATCCCAACCTGTTCAATGGGACATATCAAATTCCAATTCATCATCAACCCCAACTTGAATTGTCTCTTTTCCCTTCCTCTGTATGTATTGACCTTAGTTATTTGAGTTGCATTGTGAAATTGTTTTGTTTGCTTTACAATTAAGAGTTTTATTAGGAATAGATTATTCCTTATTCTGAGAGTGTTTTAAGGCTGACTTTTTGTATGATTAGATTTATTTGTCTTGTGATTATGGTACCTGTGATATTAAGCTGTGGATGGGGATATCCTAAGAGATCTATTGATGTATTACAAATATAATGGCCTAGTATTGTTTGACAAGGTGCTGTTAGTAGCCTTACCGACCATTTAATACTTGTAGTGGGTTTCTATTGATGAACATGTCAATGTGTTGCAGCCTTACCTACTCTTTGTTGTTAAGATCTAGTATAATAAATTGTAATTTTTCATTAATTGCAGGAAACAAAAAGAAGAGAAGGCTGCATTAGATGCAAAATGCAAAAAGGTTAGTCGCAGTGTAAATGAGAATGCAAAGAAGAGAATTGAGCTTATGGAGGAGGAGCACAAATTGGTAACCATTATGCGTTGTACCTTTTATTTTAGAATTTAACAGTATGTAAAGCTCATTTATTTCTTTTCATTCATGAATTTTCTTGACCTGTGGTGTTTTAAGGAACTATGACAAATGAAAGACTTGATAATTGTTTTGGTACTATGCTTGTGGATTTATCCTGTACCCTGTTGGATAAGTTAGAGTTGTGTGTGGTTTTAGTTCATTGTTATTACTTTGTAGGATGTGGAATTACAAGGAAAATACAAAGAAATGGAAGAGTTGAGGAGACAAGAAGAAACACGACAACAAAAACTTGTAAAAGCAAGGGAGGAACTTGCTATCGCTGAACTTGAACTTCAGAACTTACCCTCATATGTACCTCCCAAGGATGAGCTTGTAAGTATTCATATGTCCTTAATTGTATTATTCACATCATTGTGTAATAGTTTTAAAATTGCATCATCCCAAGAAATACTATGCTAAAGTCATTAAGTGCCTTTTGTTGTTATGTGTTTCAAGATGAAGGCCTAAGTGACTACAATTTAATATTTTTTTTGTATCTCAACAATGTTAATATCCACCTTGACTCATTGTGCTGCGGCAATGCATTGCTCGTTTTAATTGGTCTTAGAAAGGGGACTTTAAGCTTAAATTAATCCTATAAATCCAACTTGCAAAGCTCCTCCCAAATCACTATCAATGATTTGTGAGAAATATGCCAAGACAGGACACTGTCTCAAACTGGATATGCAGGTTTAACAGATCCAGTGTTGCAATCTTCTCCTGAGATGTAATGCTATTGAATGTGATGATTAAGGAGGTATTAATGAGGCTGATTACCTTTAATCACTTGTTTAATTTAGTAAGAAAAGGTATGGTGGAGGTAGGGATGCCAATAGGTCAGCACAAGCACACATGCTGAATAGAAACTCATCCAGTCCTTACACAGGCACCTTTTTAAAACTGTCTGGATTTTTAGTATCCATGGATATTTTCTAAAATATGACAACGACAAAATAAAAAGTAAACATCAAATGACATCTCCACCTTCATCATCGTTAACAATTGGAGGAACCTTCTAATCATGATTAGGTGCACCACCATCTCCACTAGAACCTTCTCCCGCTTTAATTAAGATGTATTTCATTGGGAGAATCCAAATTTGTGGACATGTTCTGTTCCATTTGACTGAATATTTTTTACGAACTTTATCTTATGTTGTATACTACAAAAAAAAATGTTTTTGTTTGGTACTTGCTCTCTTATGGAAAAAGTGATTTTGTCCCCTCCAGCAAAGACTAAAAGCCGAAATTGGTGAATTGGATTATTCTGCTAATCAAGTGAGGCAGAACAAGTCACAAGCAGAGAATGAAATAAAGCGGAAGAAGTCATTCATGATGCAGAATAAAGAGAGGTAGAATTTATGTTAAAAGTAAAGTGCACTTTTGTGTTGGATACTGATGCAAGTTCATATATTTGAAATATCCCTTATATTGTTTAATGGGCAGGTTGATGGAAATGGATAATAAAAGTACAAAGTGTTTGCATGTATTGCAAAGGTCAGGGGCTGAAAAAATTTTTGAAGCTTATAAATGGGTCCAAGAACATCGACATGAATTCAATAAGGAGGTTTATGGCCCAGTTTTAGTGGAGGTACATGGGTTAAAAATTCATAGTGTTTTTTTATTTTTGGGCTGCTTGTTTAGTCAGTTAAATTGTTGAGTTTAATATCAGGTGAATGTATCAAATAAAGTTCATGCCGCATATCTAGAGGGTCAAGTGGCTCACTACACTTGGAAGGTAATCTTAGATATCTAATTGAAATATAAGGGTCTCTATTTTCTTCGAACAAAAACTCACCTGCTGAATTTTGTTCAACTTGAATGTCAAAATTCTATATTTAGTTTTTTTAATATTTTATCGTATATTTGTTTTAAGCTGTACAAGCCATGCTTTCACTTGCTTCTCTGGTGTTGATTGTGTAGTCAACGTTGTGCATTGATATCTTTCTTCTTTGTGTATCCTTTTTTTCAATTTCTTTTTCACCTGTAAAGTTGATAAATTTTGCTTATAGGTGCTGCTCATTTTTATCCTTCTTTCTTTTGGTGTGGTGTTAAGTTAGTGGTCTTTATTATCTCTGCTATTGGTTACCTTTTTTTTTTTTTTTAAATACAGTCCTTCATAACACAAGATTCTGGTGATCGAGATCTTTTGGTGAAGCACCTGCAGTTCTTTGATGTACCAATTTTAAATTATACAGGTGATGGTGGCCACCAAAGAGAGCCTTTTGAAATTTCCGAAGATGTGAGTCTGGTTTGGGGTATTTTTTTTATCAATTTGCATTTAATCAATCTAAATATCTATGTCTTTTGTTATTTTATCATCCAAACAGAAACGTGCTCTTGGCATATACTCCCGGCTGGATCAAATTTTTGATGCTCCTATTGCCGTGAAGGAGGTGTTGATTAGCCAGTTTAATCTAGATAATTCAGTATGCCTCTATTTTTTCTTCCAAAAGCTAATGTGTTTTTATATGTTTGTTTATATAATTTGGCTATACGATTTATGCATGCTCTTTTGCTAATTGCATTTGTTTCAGTATATCGGATCCAAAGAAACAGATCAGAATGCTGATGAGGTACCAAGATTAGGAATTATAAATTTGTGGACACCTGAAAATCACTACCGTTGGTCCAAGTCTAGATATGGAAATCATGTCTCTACAGTCGTTGAACAAGTGGAACGCCCACAACTTTTATTGAATAGTATGCTACTCTTATACTGCATAGAATCAACATATGCATGAAGCCTAGTTTCTACTGATTGTTTTTATCGCCACCTATTTCCCTTTTGTTGTATTTTTTAGATCTGAATGTTGGTGAAATTGAAAAGCTGCGTTCTCAGCAAAAGGAGCTTGAAGAAGTCGTTGCTAATTTGGAGGAATGCGTTAAAAAGTTTCAAGATGAAGAAAGAAGCTTAGTGAATCAAGCTGCTAATCTTCGTAAAGAGTGGGTATGCTACTGGAAATTTATATTTTGACTTGAAAGTTCTGAATTCTCTGTTCTAGGGCTTTTTAAAGTTTGAAATATTATTCATTCTTGATTTTTTAGGAAGGCATTAGTATTACAGTACAGAATGAGCGTAAAAAACGTCAAACACTCATTAGCCGTATTGGTGAGTAGAATATACTGTGTTAAAAGATTTGAAAGCTTTTCTGATTAACATTTGACTTTGGTATTCTAAATGAATATCTTGTTTTGACCTGCAGATCAGAGGAAAGGGTTATTAAAAGTGATGGAGGAACGGGATGATTTGGATACTGAGATAGCAAAGCTTGTTCATCAGGCTTTCAAGTATAATATTCAGCGTTTTCGTAATGCAATGGAAATTAAGGTAATTAATCTCTATTCTTTCACTGCTTTATAAGATGTTCTTTGAAGGCTTAGTGCATGTTTGCTTCAATAACTGTATTCTATTTTTGTTTCTTTTTTCTGCAATTTGCTTTTATTAATCTTTCCCCCTCCCTCGAGTATAATATGGTCTTTTATGCTGTTGGTCTCCATTCTGTTTTTGACAGGATCTTCTTGTTGAAGCTGTGAGTTACAGACAAATTTTTATTGAACAACGTATGGCTTTTATTGAGTTTGATGCAAAGGTAATCAAATAACAGTTATGCCACTTATGTTGACTCAGAATACATGCAACAGACATGATCTATGTAGAAATAGCTTCTATTTGTTACTTTAAACTTGTAATTCTTTGGCCACCAATATTACTTCTTAGAAGTTCAAGCAATGAATTATCATCTTGCAGTGAAACTTAATAGCTATTATTTGTTAGTTCTAAATTTTAAATAACCCAAGTTTTTTAATTTTATTTCTGACAAAGACAGAATTTATTGAGAAAGAAAGGAGAGATGGAAATGGAGAGTATAACTCTTCAGTATGACTGAAAGAATCTGTAATCTCGAGATTTCCCTATCATGCTGTTGTCAGAAAAGGTGGACGTTATAGAATTTTGCAATCAAGAGAGAGATGATTTGATTAATATCAGAAAGAGGGGTATCGTGTAGTCTAGCATTCTCATAAAATATAATCTGACAACAATAATTCAAACCAAAGAAAGTAAGAGATCTACAAGAAGCATAAAATGATATATGAATTCTTAAAATGTGGGATTAGGTTTAGCTTCGGCTTGAAATGTCAAGTTTGCAACCTATACTGTATGTTGGTATTATTTCAAACTGATGTGGGACTTGGGCTCTTCCCAAAGTGACCTTCCATGTGCCAGCATGTGCATCTCAACCCTGGCTTCTATTTTTTGTGTGGAATCTTGCGTCAATTCTTTTTGTCTTTTACATTCATGTTCTCTATGACTCTGCTTCTCTTTTTCTCTCATGTTTAATTTTTTTTTTTCTTAGACTGGAGAAATGGACGCCAACCTGAAGCAGCATGAGAATGTTGCCGTGCAAGCATCATTGCACTTCGAAAACTGTGAGAAACTGTCATGGTTTTATTTTTTATATTCTGCATGCTGCAAATAGAATTTTTAGTTTTTGTACTCTGCAACATGCAAATGTGGCTTATTTGTAGAATTTATTTCTTCTTCAGGTAAGAAAGAATCTGAGAACTGTAGACAGAAGCTTACAGATTCCTTGAAGTATGCTAAATCAATTGCCCAGCTTACACCTGAGCTAAAGAAGGAATTTCTCGAGGTTTGTGTAGAAAAAATTCAGGATGCATTTCACTTCTTGTTTTGATATTTTTTGTTGCAATCTGTGACGTCATCCTGAAGATGACACTTCCTGCATGTTCAAAGGCCATATATGAATGCAAAAGCATCGCTTTCCATTTAATATTATTATATATTATTGAAAATGATAACAGGTCTCTGGCAAAAATAATAGTGGGTACAATTTTTTCATCTAGTTGTCTTAGCCAGATAACACTGTTCTGTTTTTACTAGGGTTGTGTAATTAATAATTTCCCTAGTCTGTAACACGTTATCTTTGTCTAAGTCATTGTAGTTATCTTTCTGTGGTAACTGTGGTGAGTCAGAACACCTAATATGATACTTTTGACTATTCTTCGAGTCTTTTATCATAGATATAAATATGAGCCATCTCATATCAGATTCTAATGAATAGATTTTTCACATTTGAAAATTATTTTCCGTATTTCAATTTCACACTCACTAAAATTCTAATTTGTATCAGGAAATAGTGAATATATTCCACTGATACAAAACTAATACAATCAGGTGGTATAGAAAAGGGAGAATAATTTTGTACACTAATCTGGCATAAAAATTAGGAAAATAGTTATTGTTATAACCTCTGTAGCTAAAATGAAGGAAAGACAGATTCTCTAATTCCATCAAATTCTATTATTACACATCAGACCTCATTAATTTTGATTGATTTCCTTATATAAAATCTTTTCATTATGATTTCTTTCCTTAATTTTCAACAATATCATATCAACAAGAGTTCCAATCCTGAATTATTTTCAAATCAGAATTCAACACGTCCTCTCAAGTTCTCATAATTTGCTGAAGGTAAAACCTTGGTCAATATGTTAGCACACTTGACCCCTTAAGCTAGATACACCCAAAAGAACAGCTTTATAAAAGTTGCATAAAAATAATAACAAACAACAATTTTAACATATATGATATTCCACACTTTAATTTGGAAAAACTGGTTTTAGCATTTGCGTTATGAGACAAACTTATTAGAAATGTCATAACACAAGACCCTTTGAGAAACTTAGTAAACATATCAGTCAGTTACTCTGTTAAAGTGACAATCAATCTCAAATATGTTTCTTCCGTACTATCAGAAAATTAATATGAAGAAAAGACAGAAAAGCTTCACAAAAACTGAACTGAATATTATTTCACTTATGTTGGAAAAGAATACAAGCAGAGCATATGTAGGCTCAAGTCTTCTAAACAGGTTACACAAACATAACAGAAACAGAAAACTAACATCGAGTTGAATAACTGAATGTTTTACATGAACATCTCCAATACTTACAAATAATACAATTAACAATTGTAATTATCAGAATTTGGTTCATGTTTTGTCTTCTCATTATCACTGAGATTGATTAGGTGAAATGCTGTTTAGGCAGTTTGTATAAATAGGTGAGTGGAGACTCACAAGAATTGGGTTTTTTGATCTAGATGCCTACTACAATTGAGGAACTGGAGGCAGCTATCCAGGATACCACTGCTCAAGCCAATTCAATTCTCTTCGTCAATCATAACATATTGGAACAATATAAAGATCGCCAACGGCAGGTAGTTTTTTTATTATCTTATTTTATTTGGGTTATTTGTATGTACCATCTATATTTACAGTTACTTTACAGATAGAAGATCTTGCAGCAAAACTGGAAGCAGACAGAAAGGAATCTACACGGTGTTTGGCTGAGTTAAATGACATTAAGGTCAGTTAAGTATCAGCTTTCTTGCTCAACTAGAATGGTGTGATGTAGAGGTTCATTAACCTAATATCCTGAAATATTTAGTTAAATGAAATGTATTAAATCTGAACTTATTCCTTGACACAATAGCCCTTGTGGGGGTTGACGAGGGGATAGTGTAAATCAATTGACTTTTTATTTGATGAACAAGTGAAGTACGGATTGAACTCCACACCACTTGATTAGGTTCTATTACGAAGATATAAACCAAATATCCCCAAAGCTGCAGCTGTTATTTGATGAGAAATAAATTATTGTAAATTGCATCCTAAAATTTTGGGAGATATAAAATAGTTTGAATTAGGAGATAACTGAACTGTTACAAAGAAAAATAAATTAAAGAACATAGATAAGAGAGCTCTAAAATTTGAATTTGATCTTAGTTAGATCTTAATCTATACTATAGTGTAGACTAATTCAAACTATTCTTCTTAATTGGTGAAATAAAAGAGAAAGAGACAGGATGAATCCCTAATGTGTATTGAGCACATAGGGTTATGCATTTTATACATAGAAAAATATAAAGATATAGACCTAAGCCTGTTATATCTAACACTCTCCCTCAAGGTGGTGTATATAAATCATATGTACTAAGTTTGTTACAAATATAATCAATTCTAGGTCTCCATAAAGACTTAGTGAAAGTATTTGCTAACTGATCACTTGAGTTAACAAACTCTGTCTTGATGTCTTCCGGTATAATTTTTTCTCAAATAAAATAACAGTCAATTGGAATGTGTTTGATCCTTTCACGAGAGACAGTAACAAAGCTAATATGAAGAATAATTTGATTATCATATATAAGTGTCATTTGAGTGACATCTCCAAATTGAAACTTTTTAAGTAATTGTTTAAGCCAAACAAGTTCGCAAGTGTCTGAGGCCATAACTCTATATTGTGCTTTTGCACTAGATCTTGCTACAACATTTTGTTTCTTGCTCTTCCAAGAAATCAAATTAATTTCTTAAGCCAATGTGCTATAATTGGTGCCATGGCATTAAAATTTTCAATTGATAGGGGAATATTGGAGACAAGAGGGGATATGTTGTGGGATGTGAAGAGGTTGCAGTAGTATCCATGGGGTAGCATGCAACAAAAGAAACAAAATAGGAGAAATGGAAGCTTGGAAGGGGAACTTGTAAAATACTGTTGGATGACCCTACAACTTCAATGGTAGGGTCATAGGAGTGGGGTTGTTGGAAAGAAAGTCCGAAATCATTCTAGTTACTGAGATACTTCTAGGCTCATGAGACATTGTGAAGGTTCTTCCCATAAGACATTGTGGTCTCACTCTCATGCTGGTAATGATAGATATTCCTTCACCAATTTGAGTGATGTGTTGAGTTATAAGGTATTGTTGAGTGGAGGAGATATTATCAATCGTTGTAACTGTAATTATGACAATTAAGATACTTTAGGATCCGATAGGAGATTTTGTAATCATTATTCTAGGGTGATAGAGCCCTTATATATACTCTCTTCTACTGGTTTCCTATCAATTTGAACGGAATCAGTTTTCTTCTCATAAGTATTCAAGTTTTTTTTTTCTTGTTGAACTGTTGTTGACTTTAGAATATTATCAAGAGAAAATATCAACTTTATTTGTTTTTTTTTTTGCAGGGAAAATGGCTTCCTACATTGAGAAACCTAGTGACAAAAATAAATGAAACTTTCAGTTTAAATTTCCAAGAGATGGCCGTTGCTGGAGAAGTTTCGCTAGGTCTGTTAGATGGGTAATTGATATTAACTTGTTGGGTTTTTCTTAACCTTTTATCCTCACATGTTTCATGTGTTCTCAGATGAGCATGATATAGATTTTGATCAATTTGGAATACTGATAAAAGTTAAATTCAGGTAACTTCCGTTCTGAAACTGTTAGTGTTTTGTACCACTCACATGATCACTGTTCAATCTTATGTTCATTTTATATGACTCCTGGATTCCAGTCATATTGAATATTACGATGGAACCCTGACTTGTTTGGACCTATCCAAAATGTGCTAAAAATTCATTATTTTTCGTATTGTTCAGTTTAAATGGCCATCACTTCTCAGCCTCTCTTTTTATTTTTATTCCTTCTAACAGAGTATATCTGTTTTATATTATCACTCGCAGAGAAAATGGACAGCTTAAAGTTTTGAGTGCCCATCATCAATCTGGAGGGGTATAACAAAGAATTTATTTCTTATTACATTCATCCTATCTTTTCCTCCCTTAATAAACCTTGGGGTTTGATTTTGTAGGAGCGGTCAGTTTCAACTATTGTTTATCTTGTTTCCCTTCAAGATCTGACAAACTGCCCATTTAGAGTTGTTGATGAGATCAACCAAGGTTGGTTACTGTTTGAAGAAAATTCTTTCCAGATTTACACCAACCAGCTATCTAAAGACGGTCTTTGACTGTGTTTTTCTCAGGGATGGACCCAATAAATGAAAGGAAGATGTTCCAGCAATTAGTGAGAGCAGCAAGCAAGCCAAATACCCCCCAGTGAGTACTAAGATTATCACTTCATCTTTTTTTCCTGTGGTCAGTTATACGTTATTTCAGTGAGTCAGATGTTTTTCTGTTTTCAAAATAATCTTCAATAAAAGGGAAAAGCTAGGGATATTAACCATACTTAAATACTTCACTGGACGTCAATACTATTTGATGTTGAAATATGTATTTTATGATATTCAAGTTTCTATAGTTGACATTATCACACATGTACAATAAACAGTTAAGATTGACCTTCGCAGGTGGGTCATTCACAATTATGTTTTGTTCCCAAATTTATTGGTGCGAAATGAATAAACTATCTTTAATCCAATGCAGGTGTTTCTTACTTACCCCAAAATTGTTACCAGATCTGCAATATAGCGAGGCATGTAGTATATTGAATGTGATGAATGGCCCTTGGATTCAAGAACCCTCGAAGGGTAATTTTTTCATACCAAACAAAAACTATGCAATTCTCTTTTTAATTGCTAATATTTCTCAAATGATGTTGTTGTGAATCAGTGTGGACTACTGGTGATCGATGGAGTATTATCACTGGACTAGTTGGAAACACACCTTGCTAAACACTGGAATTACGCCACAGGGAACCAACATTGTTTATCTTTTTGTAGTGAAAGGCTTAAAAAGGTCCTTTAGATGTTCTGTTGTATTTATTGTAAATGTCTTTTTTATTTGTGCTGACTCATTTAGAGTTTGTTCATTTTCAGATGTGAGCAGTGCTATTTATTCTTTTACCACTCCGTTACAATCGTTTGTAATATTATAACATCTTGACTTGTTAAACACTAAAATTATCGCAACATTTTTTGTTTGTTTCATGCTTCAGCATCTTCATTAAATTTGTCTATGACGTAAAAGGCCCCTCCAAATTTCCTACACATTATCTTTAATTTCAAAGAATGTTGACTTAAAAATAGTAACAATGATCTATTATAACAGAAAACTAAAATAATTTCTCTAATAAAAGAATGTAATTATATTTACAATAAAATTATAAAGTTACATATTTTTTCAAAATTATAAATTAAAGTTTAAGTTCATTTATTTAGACGAATATTATATATACAGGATATTTTCGTGGTTGATTTTATTTTTTGAACGAGTCAAATCTAACATGAGAAATTAAATGTAATATTTGATTTAAAGTTAATAAAAGAATATGAATCACACCAAATTTTTACCCGTTTGATTGTTTTCGTTATTTTTTTATTATAAATTTCTGAAAGGTTTTGTTAATTGTTAAATTATAAAATAGACAGTATATTTTTTTTATAAACAATACCTATAAAAGGCAAATAAACAACACCTACGAAATAACTTCAAAGCAACTAAATAATACCTATGAAATATCTATGGAAAAAGTTCATAATCAAACAGCAATGAGAGGAAGGGATGAAAGAACAGAGTTGGAGATAAAAGAATAGCAGAAAAATCTTGATAAAAAGAAGAAAGTACAGCGAGAAAAGCTACGGCATATTTATTACATATGAACTAAGTCAATTTGTGTCGAAAGTTGAGTCGGCTTTCAAATTAAATTAGTACTGATAAAAAGTCTTCACAAAATAATTCTAAACTGAATTGAATGTTGAGTTTATGGACCGAAGATCGAGTCAGCATGTTAAGAGTTTTAAAGTCATTTACTTACTACTATTCCTTGTAAGAAATTGTTATTTTATTCTAAACTACATGTTAAGAGTTTTAATTGTTGAAAATATATTGTGAACAATAATTGTTATGTAAGAAGGGTGAGATGATTTCATTAGGTTCATTCTACTTCTTCCTCTATATAGACAAGTTTTTATGTTTAAATTTCATTCAATGTGTGTATTCTTTAACTCGTTATAAATAGAATGGTTGAATTAGCTATTAAAAGGAACTGTCATGCTCAATTATCTTATATTTATTGGTTGGGTATCATATAAATGATTGTACATCAAGAAGTATCGTTAAATCTAATACAAAATAAACTATCTTGGTTTAAAATTAAATTACTTATTATATTGCAAATACCAGATTTATTGATATTTACTTTTTCAAATAGATTAAAATATTTAGTAGGATATATTTGACATTTTGACTATTGCAAATAGTATCCGAATAAGATTTATCAATGGACCGCTCCATGAGCCTGCTAAACTGAAAAGGCCCAATATAGGGCCCATGTTTCATGAAACTGGTCTATTTTTTTCTGAGACCAAATGCATAGTGTTTTTTTTTTTTTTTAACTTTAAATGGTTAGTATAATTGCAAAAACAAATAAAGTAAAAGGCCGTGTTGGAAACCGAATCATATCTAATTTTTATGTTGCTTTTTCAGTACATTTTTTTTTGTCTAGAATTCTACTCCTATGTAAGTGTACTTTTTCCTCTACTAAACTTTTTTGTTTCTAAGGTTATTGTATGATGTTTACAAAATATTTAGTATTAACAAATAATATATTTGGCATACAACTCTAATTATTAGTTCATCTTAAGTAGAGATATATAATGGAAAAAAATAAATAATTTTTTGTTTAAAATTTAAAAGACTAAGGAAATTTTTAAATCAAAGGATTAAATCGAATATATAAAAATGAAGTTATAAGACAAAAAGTACAATTTGGTAAATATTACAAATTATATTTTTACCTCTTGTAGAGATTAAACCATTATTAATTTTTCTAAGTACTTAAACACTTGTACCCGTTATTTAAAGCTTGAAAAAACTCATGAAGATTGTAAATAAGGGTTGAAAAAAAATTGAAAATGGGAAGCAACAAATAATTTGAATGAAAACGGGAAAGTTTCATTATTTGGTGAAATGAAATAATGTATTTTTAAGTAATTGTCACACGGGTCAGGGTTTTAGAATATATTTATTCAGTAATAGATTGCCACTCATCTACAATCATAATATTTTTGTATAAATTAAAATAAACTTACGTTTAAATTAAAAATAAAAAAACTTAAAAAATTATATAAATTTAAAATTTATTTAAATCAATTTTAATTGATAAAAATCATCATATTTACTTTTTATTTTTCTTTATTAGAAGCATTCCTAAAGAATCGTATTCAAGTATATTTCCAATAATTTAACTATCCTCTCCCATTTTCTTCAATTATAATAATAAGGATAAATTTTATTCAAATAAATTTTTGAAATTAATGTTCATTTTATTTCTCCTCAATTAAATAAGTTATATTTTTTATTTATTTTCTTACTTTCCTGGTTTCACTCATTCTCTGCTAGGCGCATCCTTACTTTATTTTTTATAATTAAAAATTTGATAAGAAAAAATAGAAGATAAAAGTTATATGCAATTATTAGATTATGACTGCACAATTGCTTTTGAATTGTAGGGTATCCTGGTCTACATTAGCACCACAATCTTTATCCCTTCATCTATATTACTGTCTCATTCACTCTTTCTCTTTTCATGCTACATTTCTCACATAACTCTTCTACCATCCTACTCAACCAACAAAAATTAAATACAACTTTTCTACTTGCTGTATAAAATATTAATAAAATTGAGAGTCCAGATGTTACATTAATTAAAAATTAAAAAGTTGATTAATATATAAAAAAATTATTTTCTTATAATTTTGAATTGTACAAGTTTTATTAATAATAAATTTTAAAAGTTAGATTTTAAACCTAATTTATTTTTTGAAAAACTTACAAAGAGATTTTTTTTCATTTTTTTTTTCAAGTGTAGGATGATTTGATTGTGATATTGTTGATCTTTTCAAAATTTTGTAGCTAGTCATGAAGATAAATCATAGGTTCTGATGTTATTAATGAACTTTTTTTTAAAGAGATTGATATTTATTTTGAAGAACTTGTTATGGGAGATATATGTAAATATGGAGATATTTAATTATTCTTAATAGGTTTGCGTTTATTTATATACTATAAACTCATTTTATCTCTAGTCAATATACAATATCTAATATATTTATATGATAGGTTTAATAACGAATAACATGATAAACTTAATAAACAACAAATTAGAATAAATTTTATATGGCTTTGATATTATTTTAAAAAATAAAATATAAACATAATTTAACCATATAAAAAATAAATTTATAAGTTTATATTTGTATTAGAAATCTTATATCACATAATATCTTAAGCCACCTCTCAATATTTAATCTCACGTATAAAATGTAAAATAAAATTGTAGTAAATCATCTTATAGTAAACAACAACACAAATCAAATTAACTCTTCATTGTTATAAACATCTTGTTCACAACTAACAATTGTTTTGTTTTGTGGCTTGAGCAGCATATATAAAGCATGTTCTAGGAACCGTGGAAACAAGGAAACACAGAGGACAGAAAGAAAAGGTGTTCAACCTTTAATGAAAACTAAGAATTGGATGAGAATAAAAAAGAGAGATTCCATATATGTCATGTGTCGCTTTGATTTTATATTATTGCCACATCTTGTACTATTTTAAATCAGCAATAAAAAACACATGAGAAAAGGAAGTAGATGTTCCACCTTCAATTGAAGACCATTTTGAACCCATCATCTTGTCAAAAAGTGTAATCGATAATAGATATGAAATTTTAATGGACCCCCAGAAGCTACCAATTCATAAATATTTCTCTTCATTAATTAATTAATTAATTGATATTATGAATTGCATATCATGGCTCTCTTTGTGCCTGTCAAACTCAGCATTCTCATCCAACCAAAAAGAAAAAAAAAAAAAAAAAAAAAAACTCTAATAACATGTGATACTGAATAATTGATGATTTCAACCCCACGTTCGTCCAATTCTCATCATGAAATATAATTAAAATTGCCCCACACATTTTAAAAAGAATACTACACTGCCATAATTTCCCTATCATTTCACCATTTTTGTGATCAAATTCACTACACCTCTTAAGATAATTCAATATATAAATTATCATATTCATGATGTTAATTTATGTTGAAAATCTCGTTATTATATAAACTAATACAAATCTTCTCTTATAAACTATTTTTACAAAATTAAATTCAAGTTAACAATTTATGAATTATTATTTAAGCTCCTTAGCCCCTTTTATGCAGTAATTATAGTAATTGATGAGGTTAAAAGTTGGGAATTAATTTTAGTATGTAGTATTTGACTCTTTTCTTTGTTGGTTATAGTTTTGGGTCCACTTGTTGAGAAATAAATCATTACTATTTCGTATATAAAGGGGTCGGAAAAGGTTACATAAATGACACATAGTCTTCACCGACACATACCATAAATAACTGTATATCTATGTAAAACAATTTAAACGCACACATGGCAGGTGTTGATTCCTGAGTGTTTGAAAGGGCTAATTAATGCGTATTAGCACGATGATTAGGGTTAAACGTTTACAAAAAAGATGTTCAACAACGCTATAAAATGTTTGATTTCGGAGATCATCTTCATGTTTTTGCAGTTTCAAAAGCTTTTCTTTTTCATCAATCGTTTAGGTATTAATGTCCAGAAACCTCTTCCGAATTCTTTTTTTTCTACGTTGTTCTTGCTGTTAATTTCGTGTTTTGTGGGGTTTTCTAGATTCTTGCACTCTCTTGTCGTTGTTCTTGCAGTTGGGTCCATCAGGTCGCTCCTATTTTTATGAAGACGTGGCTTCTTCCGAAACACACTGCTTCTTCATCGTCTAACTTCGAAGATAGGTTAAATATATTTTGGTTGTGAATTTTAAAATTAGCTCATTTTGAAATTTTGAATTAATTTAGCTTTTCATTTTTTGAAATACATTGATTTAGTAATTTTAATCAAATTTTGTTAGGTTTATTTTATATTTTGTATGTATTTCAGGATTGTATTTGAGTTGTTTATATTGTTTAACACATTTTTACTTTATTGTTAAGTCAAATACTATTATGAAACAGTTTGAAATGTCAAATAAATTTAACAAAATTTGATTAAAAGAATTAAATTCACATATTTTAAAATATGAAAGACTAAATTAGTCCAAAATTTCAAAATAAACTAATTCCAAAAGTTAACAAAATAAGATTACAATACTTAACTTCTAACTAATTAATTTAGCTTAAATGTTCATGTTACACTGATAACCTTAATCTTTAATCAACAAAACATGGCGAAGTGCATTATATAGCTATAATTTGGGTCTGGTTGTCTAATATTTTGTTTGTAATGTTGATTAAGAGACAAAGGAGATTCTGTTAGAATTTAAATTTTGATGACTTTGCGGCAAAGCACATGGCGATCCAAGTGTAATACTTCGAATACAAAATGAAAATGTATGAATTATGAGAAGAATAAAGAGAATTATGTAAAGACTTTTTGGAGTTTTTCTCCTTTGAGACGAATATAAAATATGTCACTGTCCTAACACCTACTGCAGTTTCTCGCGGGGAATACTTCCTTCAACCAGAGAAGAAGTGTCCACTTATTGAAATGTTGGTTTATGAAAATATTAAAAGAACAATAAACTCTACACATAATAAATTAAACAGTTTCCAATATTTCAGAAAATTAAAAGTGGAAACAAACCTTATGATTAGGAATGGATGAAAAAGATGACCTCATATTTCAAATGTAAACTACTTGAAGGTTTCTCTAGATTTTATCTTCTGACGGAAAAGGAGTAAAAAAGTAAGAATAATACATAACGTGCTAACTGATGAAGATCATAATTATTTATGTAACTTTGTCAAATTAGAATGTTATTGACATCTACATATTTAATATATCATCACATATATATACTCTTTGTCATAGATTTAATTAATTAAATCATTTTAATATTTTGACTAATAATATAATGATTTTAACATATTTTATTATTATTATTATTATTATTATTATTATTTATTATTACTATTATTATTATTATTATTATTATTATTATTATTATATTGTTAACATGAAATTGTAAATTTTATCTCATTAATCATCGAAGTTTATTTATACTTAATAACGATATGAAGTTATTTGATTTAAGACTAGTGCATTTTAGTTAACTTTATAAAATATATTTCTGATTAAAATTTTAAAATACATACGATTTGAATTCTTTTAATTGAAGTTATAACATTTTAAAAATATTAATTTTCTTATTTGAATAGAATATTTCAATCACCATCAAGTATTGAAAATTATTTCAATATTAAACTGTGTTTAATGATTAAAAATATTGATAAAGTTGATATTTAGCTAAGAATTTTCAAGAGGCATTAAGAAGGGTTTTCCCTATTGATTGTTCTTTTTATGAATGTTGATTACAATACTTTTATTTGAGGGGTTACTTTCCTTTGCACTGGTTGCTTCATATTATTTTTTTATAACTTTTTTGTCAACTCTAATTGACTTTGTTCTAAAGTCTCTGATTAAAATTGGTTGAAGATTTTTTGCGCCAACCAAAATTTTACAAGAAAAAATAGTAGTTGTGATGTCCAAAAGAAAAATAATTATCGTAAATATAAGATTAAAATAATCCCAAACATAAGAAATCATGTAGAAAATAGTTGAGAAAAAAAAACTCTCGACATTAATGAAAATTATTTTTTATTAAAAACAACTTTGACTTGGACTTGGACATGTAAGGAAGTCCAACTACTATTAATTAGAAAAAATGAAACTATTTTTCTTACTAATATAAAAACATCCCAATCATGACTGACTTGGTATATGTTCTCTTACTGAAATTGAGTAGAAAAAACCTATTTTTAATAAAATTGTTAAACAACTAAATTTTGTATTTAAAAAAAGAAGTTCTCTTATAGACTATGTGTGTGCTATTCTCTGATTGAAGATTTTATTGTATTCCAAGCAATTGCAAAATAAAGATTCCAACTTAAGTGAGTTTTAACAGGAAAAACGTTACATAAAAGGTTTTAAAAAATGAGATGCATTTTCCATTGAAAAATAAATGGAGTTCTTTTATTGAGCCACAGTTACGAAGAGAAAACACATGGAAACAGATAAATCAATTATCTAAAGGCTCATAAGAAATGGCAAAAAACACATTCAATCTCGTATATATCATAATCTGAGAAAACAAAAATGAAGAAACATGAATCCACAAAGTGTTTTTGGCTATCTTCTTTAATTTTTTTATTAGTTTCCCCATGTAGCTAGCAAAAGTTATTTGTATTTAAAATTGATGCCATAACTGGAAATAGTGAGGAAGTATATTCCCTGAGAAGAAAACAAAAAGAAAGTTGAGGAAGGTGGAATGATGAAAATAGCATGTGAGATGGAATCTTATGTGTGATTTGATTAAGTTATGCGTAAAAAGTTTTTGTTGGCACAAGTATCCACAACTCTACTTTCACCAAAACCCATTGCATGTGCAAATGTCCAAATTCCTCTTTACTCATATTATTTCATCTACTAAACCCACTTCCACTTTTTACTGCTACCCACTTTCTCACACCTCAATGTTCTTTTCCTTTTTTCTTTTTTTTTTTCTCTCCTTTTAAAAAATCTCTCTTCTTTTTTTTTTTTTTTTTTTTTTTTTTTTTTTTTTTTTTTTATTTTTTTTCCTTTTTCTTA
>Ga0214543_1001750_pt1 | contig 42528 bp, 22 predicted proteins | sample CNSS2metaG_FD_160094 | JGI IMG/M metagenome (GOLD analysis project Ga0214543, IMG submission 160094) | Root nodule microbial communities from cowpea collected in UCLA plant growth center, Los Angeles, California, USA - CNSS2 | ecosystem: Host-associated > Plants > Roots > Nodule | place: USA...
TATATATATATATATATATATATATATATATATATATATATATATATATATATATATATTCATATGTATTTAAAATTTTGAACATTATTAATAGTTATATTTTTTTAGTATTCTAAAATAAAAATATATTAATATTATCAACTAATATGATAAGTAAGTTAACAAATTGAATTTAAAATGCATGTAAGAACATTAAAAGAATTGAAAGGTAAAAGCCGGCCAAAAAATAACTAAAATTTAAATTGTTAAAATTAATTTAAAATAATATTCAAAATTCTTTAAAATTAGTATACGTAATACTAGGGTGGCAAAATGAGTTGGCCCGTTGGGTCAGCCTCTATTAAAAGGATGAGTTGTGTTAAAGATTTCAACCTCTTAATCTATTCTAACCTGTCTCATCCAGTCCGTCGATTGGATGAGGCAAAATACAAATTAATATATCCTAACCTGTTGGTCTGTTTTTAAAAAATAAAATAAAAATAATTATAAAGATTATTTTTTATATATTATTTTTTAAATGTGTAAATATATAATAGTATTTTAATTAAATCATTAACACATACAAATTAAGTTTAAATTATTAGTTGTAATTGAGTAATTTAATATGTAAATGTAATGATTATTTTATTTTATCTAATTAAAAATATTAGCTAATCAATCAAAAGTTTAAAAAAAAAATTGATTAAATATGTTTTTAGTATTAATTTATATGTATAGATAAACAAATTTTAAAAAAATTAAAAAAATTAAAAAGAAAAAGAAAAAATTATCTAACTTTTAATAAATCACAGGTCGGGAATAATAGAAATAAATTGGCCTATTATACCATCCCTACGTAGGATATAGTTTTTTTAGCGACCTTCAAAGAAATTAATTGAATTGGAAATGTGAGTTTCAAATTAGTGATATCTTAGATGATGAAACTAATGTACAATCGAGACAAATACACCAATTTTCATCATTATTGGTTGACGACAAATAGTTTATTGGTAATTTTTTTTTGGCAGAAGTCTTTACAATACTCCTAACTATTCATTTCAAACCTTTTAAATTTTTTTTACAAATTTTTTTTTTTTTTTTTTAATGAGTATCGTGGGAGTAACATTCAAGGTAGTCTTGTATTATTAAAAATTTGGGAGGAACATGTAGAAGAAGATAATTTCACACTGTTAGAGATGTAAAGTTGCTCCAAAGTGTCGTTTTTTTTATGAAGTGAATTGTTTATTCTTTTCCTAGGCGCGTTGATTTTAATTTTAACTTTTTTTATTTGTATTTTTACAATTACGCCTTTTGATATGAACAATTAATATTTTACAAGAAAATCAAAGTTATAGATATTATCACAACATAAAGACACGTGTATAAAAAAAATGTATAAGAATGGTAAAATGGGTTGACTAACAGGTCAACATGAATTAAAAGAAATAAGTTATATTAAAGATTTTAATCCATCAGTCCGTCTTGATCTAGTTTATCCAATCCATTAATTTGATGGGTCATAATTCAGGTCAATTTGGTATGTTCCATTTATTCGTTTTAAAAAATAACTTTTTTATATATTATATTTTTCAAAAAATTTAAATATATAATAATATTACCATTTAAATCATTAACACTTAAAAAATAAATTTCAATTATTAGTTATAATAAAATAATTTAAAATATAAATATAATAATTATTTTGGTTTATTTAATCACAAATATTAACTAATCAATTAAAAGTTGAAAAAGTATTTTATATATTAAATATGATTTTAATACTTATATATATTTATAAATCATTCTTAATTCAGTAAAATTACTTTTTCTTCTTAAATTTGTTTTCTCAAAATTTATAAAATGCATAATATGTATAACGCAAAATGTTTGTAATGTGAAGAGAATAAGATCCACAGAAAATTCAGGTTGGGCTCGAGATTATGATCCAAAAGCGCACGAACTTGGTCCACTCAAAACCTATGGCTCATGTTCAATCTCTTAACCATTTCACCTTCGTATCACATGCTGCACCCATGCACACACCACACAAATAAAAACCAAAAAAAAAAAAACAAAACAAAAAACATAGCAATTCTGAAGGAAATGCTCAGAAGCAGCACTTTAACACACAGTGTTACAGTCACCTGTGTTCGTCAAAGTCACAGACAATGGCACCAATCAATTCCCGCGAACTATAGAGTCTGTGACGCTGCTCGTAACACTCTGTTATCGAACTCCGCGATCTTCAAGTGGAAGACAAAATCGAATACTAAACGTAACAGCTCTGGAATGGGAACCTTCACCACGCGCGCCTTGGCGCAGCCGCTGAAGAACGCCGACGAACTCATCGATTCCGTCGAGACGTTTATCTTCGACTGTGACGGTATGTTACTGATTTCGAACGCTTCAACTATTTGTATTTCGCACGCATCATTTCATTTTTATACCGATTCAGGATGAGTTTTATTTTTATTTTTATACATTTTTCATTGTAAATGTTTTTATATCCTCAGTTCAATTAATTAGAGATCAATCTAAACATAACTATTGTATAATTATTTAGTTATTCTAAAAAAAATGGTTAATCTTTTACCTAGTTTTATGTATATGCCAAAACTGAAAGTAGACTAAAGCGTAAAATGAAGTCGACTATAGAAATTAAACGATTAATTTGACAAAAAAAAACTCTATACTGTTTATTTTTTGTAGGCTATTAGACCAAATTCTTGTGCATGATCAATCAATTAGAAGTCAACTTTTAAAATAGTTATTACACAATTAAAAAAAACTCTATAATAATAAAATGCTAATATGTGATTATCGGTGCATTTTAGATAAATTGTAGAGAAAGTTGTTTTTGAAGTTATGAGTTTAATATTCCAGCTTGTCCGTATCATGTTAATGGATATCATGCATGATATTTGTGTACAAAAGTGACCTGATTAATGGAAAAAATGGTGATGCTTGATTTTTTTTCTGAGGTCCTTCGGTGAAAAAATGGTGATGCTTCTTGTTCTGTTTTGCTTTATCAAATCCCTTGGGTTGTTTCCAAAGTATATTGACATAATGCGAATTTCTTTTACCATTAAAACTTAATTCGCAGGAGTTATATGGAAAGGGGACAAATTAATAGGAGGAGTTCCCGAAACACTTGACTTGCTCCGGTCAAAGGTTTGTGTGCTAATGTAGGCACTAGGCTTTTACCTGCAAGTTTCAATGTGAACTATCCTTCAATTTATTGTTCTTCATTTCAAGCAAAAAGTCTTGAGGTTTGTGAACTATCTTTAGGGAAAAAGACTAGTTTTTGTCACCAACAACTCAACCAAGTCTAGGAAGCAATATGGAAAGAAATTTGAAACCCTTGGCCTGAATGTCGGCGAGGTTAGTCCGCATTTGTTGTTCCTCACTTTGTTTGCACTGAAATTGTTTAGTGAATAATAATGAATTTGTAATCTTTAACTATTGTGTTATTTCAGGAGGAGATTTTTGCGTCATCCTTTGCTGCTGCTGCATATTTGAAGTCCATTGATTTCCCAAAAGATAAAAAGGTAAGATATCATTTTTTGGTTTGCAGTAGGACCCAAACTAATATTAAGTATTTAATCCAGGAACTCTTTTAACCTCAAATGGTACCCTAAGTTAACATTAGGAGTAAGTTAACACTGGCCTCCAGGTTAACACTTACTATATGACATGCCTTTTGTTTGGGAGATTACACTTATTCCCCATGCTTTGTTATTTTGAAAGGACGTTACGTAGGACCATTTTGTAAAGGAAGGGATATGTGTGATTCATTATTTCATTTAACAGAAAAGGTTATCAAGGAATAAGTCCATTAAGTAAGGAACGCTAGATTAGTTTTTTCCCAAACACAACAAGTCTCGGTACAATTCCACTTAAACATAAAAGTCCACAAATCTTACATTAAAGTTTTGATTTGTTTAATACTCTTTGGCTTAGTTTATCAAGGTTATCCATTATATCCTTACAGACATATATTTATATGGCAGTTTCTTTGATGTAGTTGACTAGTAAAGGGGCTCTTTGTTTCTGCAACGAACCTTGCTTCCCTTAAAAATTTTTCCCGTATCTTTGTTTGGCGTTTTATCTCATCCTTTGTTGAAATATATGCTCTCTACCTTTATAATTATGCCAAATATTTTTATGCTGGAATCCTAAAATGTTTCTTTTTATTCTGTGGTATTTTCTGCTGCCATAAAGTTTCCTATTTGTTACTTTTATTGATTGAAAGCGAAAATACATTTAACTTAAAATCCTTAATTCCTGAAATGCAAAGTGTGTCCTTTACCCACATTCCTTTTGTAAAGCTGTATCCATTAGAAGCAGCTGCATCTATTTTTGGGTTAGCTGTAATGATGGGAGAATGAATGGAGTTGTAACAAATGATTTTCTTGTAGGTTTAAAGGGCATAGGGAAACCTAAGAAAACTGTAGTAGAAACAATTAGAAAAGACCTTGCCCAAAATGGCCGCATTTCAAGTTTGGATTTTGATGAAAGCTACTGGGTTGTGTCTTTGATTACCACATGACATAATATGAATCATATGACACATTTTGACCCCAAAAGATTAATTGATTTTGAGGCCAGGCTAACGATAAGTGAAAAACTCAACGATATTTATGCGGAAACTCCTGTAGTAATTGCAATGCCGAACGTCATACTAGCGTGATTTTTTTAATTGTAAAGTATATTTCTCAATCAATGCTTCAGAACATTATCATTTGAATTATGTTGCAACTGAATACTATATCTTTCATAAATATTAATTATTTATAAATCTGAAAGTTAAGGACTGATAGATGAACATGATTTAGGTTTATGTCATTGGAGAAGAGGGAATCTTGAAAGAGCTTGAGCTTGCTGGATATCAGTACCTTGGTGGGCCGGTATGCACTATTGAGTTCCATATGCAACATATTTACCGTCTGTCTTTTTAATACTTATAAATCTGATCTCTCAGTTACTGTGTAATATCATTTGTTTGCTTGGTTGTTTCTTTTTTTCTTTTCAAATCAGATTGATAGCTAACAATACATATAAATTAGATTTAAATGATAATGCATGGGACATAAAAATCTCAACATCTAGTGTAGAAGAAGGGCGCAGAAAGTCAAACAAAACTAGTAGATGTAATGTATAAAATATTTAAATAGTTATGCATATGTAATGTATAAATCTTCTATATTAGTATGGAATTATCCTTATGTCTGATTTCTCCATCCCAATTTTATATGCATGTTCTTCATTTAGGAAGATGGCGGGAAAAAGATTGAACTGAAGCCAGGTTTTTTGATGGAGCACGATGAAGATGTATGTGCTTCCTGCCTTTATTGATAATTTTAATATTTTTATTTGATATTATTTGTAGTTCGTGTAAAAAAAATGTGTATATTTATTAGGTTGGAGCAGTTGTTGTTGGGTTTGATCGCTACTTCAACTACTATAAAATCCAGTAAGATTTCAAAGCTGTCACTGAAACATTAAGGACACGTTTATGCACTAGAGTTAGAGAGATATCTATTTTTATTTTCCTGTTTTCTTCATAAAATGTTGCTGTCATTGAGTTCCAAGCGAAAGAGATATCTTATTCCTTCGAATCTGTACATGTTAATGCAGAAGAGGATTTATTTTTTCTTTGGTTAGCAAAATCTGGGATATATGAGCCTGAAATGTTTCCTTAAAGCACTCGATGTTACATGTATTTTAATATACAGTAAAGTCTGTCTTGCACTATTTTATGGGGTTGTGAGATGGGATGAAGGAATAGAGAGAAAGAATGGAAAGGAAAAAAGGAAGAAAAGCAAATGTGATACATTATGTGATGGAAAAAGAAATGATAGGTAAAAACAATATAAGAGAAAGGGGTGTGAGAAAATAATATCCTCTAGCATGAGCATGATGATGATGGCAATCCTATTTCAAAAGTCACGCTGAGGTAGATAGAAACTCTGGATTTGTTATTATTGAATATCACTTTTTCCTTCGTGATGAAAGGTATGGAACACTCTGCATACGTGAAAACCCTGGATGCCTTTTCATTGCTACAAATCGTGACGCTGTTACTCATCTCACAGATGCTCAAGAATGGGCCGGTTTGTCCTTCTTTCTTCTCTCCTTATTGATTTTGTTTATTACTTTGTGCATAATAATCTCAGGAGTCGTTTGATTTTTCTTTATTATGCCACACTTCCAGAATTAGAGCACAGATTACATTAAGAAAACAGCAAAATAAGTATTTCAAAACAGGATTACAAACTAGAAACAGTTCAAAGCATCAACAACATGGGAAATATGATTATGCACTTTTGTACTTGCATTTCAGGTGGGGGGTCAATGGTTGGCGCCCTCAGTGGATCTACTCAACGTGAGCCACTAGTCGTTGGAAAACCCTCAACGTTTATGATGGATTACTTAGCAAACGAGTAAAAAGCTTTCTGTTACCTTATTCTTTATTTTCAGTACATGATAGATAAGTTATCTGTGGCATATATAATCTGCGTGAGTGTATGGCATTGTGTTGCTTAATGTTTTTACACAACTCTTATCTATTTACACATCTTTGCACCAAATCATTACTTCTTCACATTTCCCATCTTTTGTTGCTGTAGTGGGTCATTTTCCCTGCCTTTAAGAGTAACACGTGGTCATTAAAAAGAATAAACCACTATTTGTTGCTGCAATGAGAAAGTTTAGAGACTTAATCATTATTTTTAGTAAACCACTTTATATTTAGGGCAATGGATAGTAAACTGTAAAAAAAAATTTCTCTCTAGAATTTCTCTTAACAGATGTAATTTCATTGAACAGATTTGGCATTTCGAAGTCACAGATATGCATGGTTGGGGACAGATTAGACACTGATATCTTATTTGGGCAAAATGGTGGTTGCAAAACTCTTCTTGTGCTCTCAGGAGTCACCACACTGCCCATGCTCCAGAGCCCTAACAACGCCATACAACCAGATTTTTATACCAACAAAATTTCAGATTTTCTTACTCTGAACGCTGCAGCTGTATGACCAAACACTTTACATTTATAATTTATAAATGTATCATCCCCCAATTGAAGGTGGGGAAGGAAAGTCGTGTATTTTATTTAAGAAGTAAATAGTAATTAGAAAATGTTCCTTTATTATTATCTTTTTCCACTAAAGAGAATTATGTACAAGATTATGAAATGAGTAGTTTGATTATCTGTTAATATAAATATTGATTATGTATACTGTCTCATGACGTTTAAAGTTGTATCATCTGGAAAACAATAAAGGAGTGCCCCAGTGACGTTGCGATTCTTGAATTAAAAGCAAAAGTGAAAAAAATATAGAATTTGAATTTCACTACAATGATACCTTTGATTTTAAATGTTGAATATCACATTTAAAATCTTAATTAATAGCACCCTAAAAAGACTAGATATTCATCTAAATGGGATATTTAGTCAATGTGTGAAAAGAAGTTCATGTCGAGGGGAATTAACTTGATATCATGTTATTAGAGGATTTCTTTAGGTGTTTTGTTCCTGAATATTTGTGCTATTATTCATTAATATCACTGTGAAGATTTTCGAGGTTGTGAACAAATATAAGAAGAGATCACAAAGAGAGAATAGAGTTCGTATATAAAGAAGATTAGATCATCATTTTCAACCCAGAGTCAAGCCTAGAAGAAAAAAAGGAATGAACATCTTTATTTCATGTAAAATTTTAAAATGTAATAATGTCTTAAAATCTAAAATAATCCTAAAAATAACATGTATCATGCATGAAAAAAGATATATTAAATTATATGTTTCATAATTTAAATATTAAATAAACATAAGGGTCTTCTTTCTCAAGCTAGATCTACCATGAGCCTTCAAATGAGTTTCTTTCATCCATTTGTGGTGACATCGATATTAAAACAATATCTTTATCATTTTTATTTGATGTATTCATTTTAGTCATTTTTATCTATGACTACGAACTCAAATTAAATTTCTAGATATACAAAAACGAATACAAAAAAAATCCAATTATGATCATCAATTCCAAATTTCACAAGAGTACTCTGCTTCAAAATGACTTTTATTAAGTGCTTCAAAAGGATCATTATTAAAATAAAGAAAAATTCTTCAAAGTTAATTAGCATCTTCAGAATTTGATATCCAGTAACAGAACTAAAAATATAAAAAACCTCATATAAGGCAAGATATAATGGGCAAAACTGATATTATAGTAATAGAACTTCTGATTGACAAGGAAAAACAGGTAACAACAAAAAGAATGAATGGAGTGAACAACCACACACCTAATTACATCACAAATAAACAAACGAACACACATATATCTATCTCAGGAGAAATAAGCATCCAATTCTCCAAGAAATCAACGAATTTTATAACCCATATATCAGCAGAGAAGCATCTTGTTCTTGTTCTTGTCAGAATCAAACTTGGAAAGGCCATGGCCAATCCTTCAAATCCTCGTCCTGCTGCACCTTCCCACTCTTCATAGGCACAATAGCACCATTACTTCCCTCAACACAAGCATAGTACTTCAAGAAAAACGCAAGAGTGAGCACCACCCACTCCAAGCAAAAGATCAAAATGGTGAGTCCACCAGCCAATTTCAGAATCACAGCACCGTCTTCTTCCCTCACATATGACTTCAACTGCCCCAAAAAGTCCCCAGTTCTTGTAAACACCAAGACAGAAACTGAACCCTGAAAAATTGCTGTTAACACAGTGGCCACCATGTGTGCAGAGTACCAGCTATTGGCCCCCACTGCGGCACAACCCGAGACAGCACCCGCGATTGTGAAGATCTGAAGAAGGATGAAGAAGAAGCCGCAGAGAGAGGGAATGAGACGCAGAGAGAGAGTGAGGAAGATGCAGCTGGAGGCTGCACCCAAGAGAATGTAGTTGCAGAAAAGAAACACCTTGTGGGTGTTGTAGTGGCGTGGAGTGATGGAGGAAGAAGAGTTCATTGTGGAGAGACCCATTTGGGTTTTGAGTGAAAAAATTGAATCTTTGGAACAGGGGAGTGAAGTTGCAGGTTGAAGTGATTGAGATTGGGTTTGTGATGATGGGTGGAGTGAGAGTGGTGCTTGCTATTATAGGTGTTCTGAGGTTCCTGTTCATAACGGTCATATTTTTTTGTTCGTCATTTGATTGGGTCGGTGGAATGTGACCGTTGGGGAAAGTGGACCTACCCAGCTGTGATGTTGACGTTAGTTTCCCCTTTCCAACGCCTATTTGTTCTTTTAATTCTTGTCTTTTGGTGTGCTATTTTTCGTTTCCTTTTAATTTCAATAATTTGGTTGTGTGAAAGTTTGATTGTAGTCTTTATTTTTGGATTAGGATCTTTGCTTTAAATGTTTTATGTTAACATATGTGTAATTAATATATAATCTTCTCTTTTATGCATGTAATCGAAAATTCAGTTTTTTTAATCTAACTGTTTAATATTTTACTCTCTTATATCACATCACACATCAGAAATAGATGATAACCGTAACTCTTACACAAGTTATTAATAATACAAAAATCGTTATATTTTAGAAAAATATAACGCTATATATTATTGTTAACGACTATTAAGCATTATAAATATAAATATAATAATAAATAAAGAAAAATTACACAGATTAAATAAAACTTAATTTTATTAAAATATTTTTTTGTCCTTAAATATGATCACAGTCTCTTCTCATCTTTCCCCAATCGATTTTCGAAAGGAAAAGGAGTTAACATTTTAAAACAATTAGACGCTTCTCATCTTTCCCCAATCGATTTTCGAAAGGAAAAGGAGTTAACATTTTAAAACAATTAGACGCGCTCTTTTACATAAGATTAGTTGTTTGTAGAAAATATCAGTATATTTAATTTTTTATTTTTTAAACTATTTTATTATAAGAGTTTGATAGTTGCTTATTGTATTTCTATAAATTTATCCTGCACCAATAACCCTTTCAAATAGATTTCCATTAAAAGTTATTTTTGCCTAATCACAAATTATGCGAGGACATCAAATTTGAAATGACTGAAAAATTATGTATCGTCAATTGTGAACTTATAAATACATAAATAATTTTAATAATATTTGATACTAGCATATAAAATTAAAACCTATTATTAAACTTGCATGTGAACAACTTTGAACAAATTGCATTAAATTGATAATTGACAATTAATACATTTGAAAATAAACATTATTCTTTTATAATAATGAGAATAAAAATTACTGACACTTATTCTTATACAAGATCAAAGATATTCGTATTTAAAATGTAACAAAATGATTAAAATTACACCAAAACAATAAAATTTTTTTTTTTTTTTTAATGAGCTTTACTAGGAGAGGAAAGACATTATTAATTATGAGATGAAGAAAAAAATAACAAGTCTGAAAATCAATACATGTATGAATTTATGATAACATTTTCAACAAAATAATGTCTTTTCTGTGCTCATTAACCTAGTTTATTCCGGTAAAAATAGTTACATCTATAATAATTTAAAAATTATTTAACCCACAGAAGGAAATACTCCTCACATTTATACTTTTATCTAGATTTTTAATTTTAACGAAACATAACCGATGCAATATGAAAATGTCAAGGGACATGCCATTTTAATGTAAGCATCAACACCTTAAATTATTTTCTACAAATCCTGCACAGGAAAAATTTCCAATAAAAGAATAATTAAATAAGATATCAATCCACAAATATTTAAAAAACAATTCTACCTAGTTCATACTTTAACATAAATCTAACATAAATCCAAGTCTTCAGAGATTGAGACCAAAGACAGTATTTTCACAGATAAAATCTCAACAAATAAATAAAAATATCTAATGGCAATGATCCAATGCGGGCAACAATCTACATCTAAAAATTTAATCAAAGAAACTATGTACAGAAAACGACATACCCTTAAAAAGATAAATATTAAATACAGTTAGATACTATACAAATAAAAATACAGAAATGATGTACCTTGTCCAGCGACAGTTAAATTACAAGGTGCTTTCTGTTACATAAATCTGATGCCTATATAGAATGCAGGATATCATTCTTGGAGGGATGAGTTTAAACGGCATACAAATTAGCATCTGTAAATTACAAATTGTGACATTTTACAGAAATATATACATTAAGACCCAGAATAATCAATTGGGTGATACAAGCGCCACTTCAACCCCCCTGCCGTTGAAGAACTAAAAACTGAACAGCTAAATCCTATCTCCAAAAAATTATAAATGAAAAACCATAGCCAGAATTGGGGAGAAATGTTGAAAATATTATCCCAACCCAGCATATTCCAGCCAAACTACCACCCAATGGATCTTTACAACTATATCTGCCACTACATGAGGTTTCAGAAATCTGACCTCATAAGCTTCATTCGAGGTTTTATGCTAACATTTGCAAAGGGTTTTGGCTGTTCCACATGGACATAATCCCTTGTCTTGAGAACCTGCAATCATAGTTGAAATTGAATGTGAACCAATGCAAAGTTTCTAAGTGAACCTTTGAAAGCATATTAAGAAACAGGTCCAAGGTGTGAAAGAACACAAAAAATCTAACACCAAAAGAGTGATATGTGACCCTCCAAAAGTAAGAACTGGAGCTAAAGCTATATCAATAGAACATGCTTTATGACAAGATTTATACAGTTCTCAGCCCCTTTGGAGTTCAACTCACTTATTTCAAGGGTGTTTGACTTCCAACTAGCAGAGAGAACGGTTTAATCTTTGGCAATTATTTGTTTCTCTCTTTCATTCACTTTTCCCACCATCTATTTTAGGCGCTTTTAAAACTTAAAAGATACCTAATACTTTGTCCCTCAGGTTATTGTTTATTCCCACCCTCTCCTCTAATAAGATATTTCAATTATCATAATCATACATGTGAAGATGTTAAATTAATATAACAAGATCATTTGGGAATAGATTTTATTTGTGTAAATTCAAAAAATTCTCGACCATACCAGTGTCTCGAAAAACATCCGTGATGCTTCCTTCTTTGTTTTACCAACTAATAAATTGTCAAGATGCAGCTCCTTCCTTCCATGAAGATCTTCCTTATCAAACACAGTCTGCAGATACTTGGCAACAGCCCTGTGGATAAATGCAATAGTTAGCTGTTGATATATAACATGCATGAAACTGAGAATCAGTGCACAAAGATCTGGCGAAATCAAATGAAATAACAAAGAAAATTTAGTTATATGATCGTAAACAACCTAAACTCAGATACATATTAAATACATTTCAGATGTTTGTTAATTGTTATTTTGCCAAGATGACTTAAACCTGAATCATCTGCACACAACAACTTCCGGCTCAAGTGAAAAAGACATATTTTAATTGCAGATGAAGTGATCTGTCCATATCTTCAAGGGAATCCATCCCATCTAAGGCAATGGCGAAGGGGATTTTAAATGAAATGGAAGTATTTGACTAGGTGTAAAAGGAAATTCACGAACAGCCATACACATGACAAAATGATTTTTAAATCTTAGTTTGACATATACATATAATGATTAGCAACACAACAGTGAGGAAAAAAGGAAGTGCAGTTACTCTAGTTGGTACACTCTAGCATAAACAAACCTGGTCCTGGAAGACCATCCACTATTTTCAAGGTGAGTTCCTTCAGCAGATGGTTGAAAATCTTCATCATCATCATCAATTATCTCATCATCCCCAACATTCAAAAACCCTGGGAGTATACAGAAATAATGAATTAGCACAGATCAAAGAAACATAAAAAAATATAAGTAATAAAAGCTCAATCTCCTGCTTCAACAACTATTGCTTATATTTGCCACATACTTAATATTGTTTTGCATATTCCAAACTAATTAAAAAGGGTGGAACCAATGAGGAAAAACAATAACCAACACCAAATAACTTCTTAGAACAGGAGAGACATGAAGGAACTGTCGAGGAAAGGAAGCTGGCATCTAAATGAAGAGTGATTGACTCTCGTTAATTCATTGAATGATTGACTGATGGCTAATATTAACTAATTAGTTTAGATGGCACTTTCATAAAATGAACAGCAAAGAGCTTTTAGAAGCAAACCTGTGTCATTAGCAATCATATCATTTTCCTGCACCATGTAACCATAGAGCTGGATTAGGCATGAACAACATAGTAAATAAACACAACAGACAGCATCTCAATTAAAAAATCTTTGCCAAAGGCAAGGAACAGCACATAACACATTTGGCTTCAAAATAAAATTCCAAAATACCAACAGGACAATCATATGAATGCCAAAAAACATAGTGACACATACTTAGAGTTCAGAAGAAAGATAACATGTGCAATAATAAAAGAAAGGCTTAAATGTAGACATCAAGAGTAGTGAAATTAGCAGAAGTACTTATTTTCACATCACATCCCAAGGTGCAGTGTTATCCAAAGTGCAGTTTAAGGCAATTTCAATGAATAGTAAAGTGCCAGAAGAAGTTAGGGACACTTGCCAGTTGGATGGAATCATAACAATAAAAGTGGAGTGTAGAATTGTAGCAGTTCTGAAAACTACCGGCTATAATTAACATTGCTATTTTCCTGGACCGTACTTAGGGTTAGACCATACTGCACCTTTTCTCCTTGGTATTGATTTTAATTTTTAGGGCTGCTACATCTACGACTACTTTTGTTGTAAAAATGGTAATGTCTAATTTTTACCGAGAATGTTGGGCTAGAGTATTCATTTGTATGGAAATTTAGTAAAAACAATCACGCAGGCTTCTAATAGCATTCATGGTAAATAGTACTTCAATAATACACCGTATGCTACACTACAGCATACGTAGAACATGATCAGCTTCAGGAAACAACACTAAATATGGCTAGATGAACACAAACTGTTTCAGGAAATAGCACTAAAAATTGTCATGATACAGAGCAACAAAAGAGTGACGAGACATAAAAGGATTGAAACAAAAACGCAAGCAAGAAAATTAGCTTTAATTGCTGTGAGAACAGAGTTTAAAAAATATGAAGACCACCTCATTCAAAACCCAATTTCCTGTTCCTGCTTAAAATAAAAACTTTATCACCAAACCATGTCCAGAATTTTTGTTTCAAACAAAATTTTGAAATAAAAACTGATTGTTGCCACTTTAGTCACATATCTCAATGTTATCAAACAATGCTTAAATTTTTCAGGTATATCAACTAGATAAATGATTCTTGTAGAAGAATAAGAGACAAATCCAACAAATAAAGTATTGGAAAGAGGCAAAATTAAAGCAAACTGGAGAGCTTACATCATTCTGTTCTACATAGGGACTCCTAATTTCAGGGTACATTGTACTTTGTAGTCCAGCTTCCTGAAAGACTAGGTTTTCTTCATCTTTCAAAGAACTCTCTTTTTCATCTACACTGAGAGCTTCAGATTGTAAACAGTCTACTTTAGCATTTTCTATAAATATGCTGTCAGACCTTGCACCCTTGTCATCACACTCCATGGCAGAAGCAACAATTTGATTCTCATTTAACTGCCCCAGCATGCTGTTTCCATTTTCCTCTGATGGTTGATCACCATTAAAGGGAGCCTGAATATCAGCAAACCCATCAGTTTCTTTGGAACCAGTAGCCAAGGAAGCATACAAATCATTGCCTTCAAAACCATCTGTTTGAACTTCTGTTCCCGGTTCCATGCTAAGCTCAATAGCACCTACTCCTTTTCTATCGCTCTGGCACTGCACAAACTCATCCTCTAAAATAGGGATTGTATTCAAATTCTCAGCATTTGGGATGCTCAAAATATCTGAATGAATAGAACCAACGAGATCATTAGTTTTATCCATGAGAGTCGGTGATGTGGTAAAATCATTTTCAAGGACTTCAGTTAAAGATGAAGATTCATGCCCAGGGCCAGCAGAGCAATTCTCTGCTTCAGAAACAGCAATATTTCCTCCGACATGGTCTACTTCAACATTTTGAGAATTGTCAAGCTCCTCCACATGAGAAACAATATTTGTGTGCCCGTGGGCATCAATATCATGAGATCCCAAGTTAACCTCAGATTGATGACTCTCAGACAAGACAGGTATATCAGTAGGATGCACCCCTGCATCTTCTTGGAGTTGGACACCCATAGGTTCATGAGTTGTGTTCCTGTGAGCATCAACATCATGAGATCCCAAGTTAACCTCAGATTGATGACTCTCAGGCAAAACAGGTATCTCAGGAGGTTGCACTTCTGCATCTTCTTGGTATTGGACTGCCATAGGTTCATTATTCCCCACCACTCCATGAACTTCAGTATTTGTTCTAGAGTAGGACTCTTGATCATTTGTTTTCTCTATGAAAGAACTATCCATACCATAATCACAAACCTTGATTCCAGTCAGATCAATTGTCTCATTTCGCAGAATAGTAAAGTCAGTAGTCAAATCTGGAATGTATCAGAGAATTAACATAAATTATATTACATGAAAATTTCATAAAAGAATATGATGAGCAATGAAATATTAAGCAAATGAGGATGGTTTAATCAGGATAGTGATGGCCAAATGCACTTATAAAAATAGGTTTAGAAAAGCAATTCAGAACAGTTGAAAAGGAATATCAAGGATGAACTGGTCAAATGGCACCATTGTTGTTTCTTGATTAATAGCCAGCTCTATAAAAAATTATTATAGAGATGGAACAGATTACATTGGAAGCCACTAATCGAGAAAAGTGTTGTCATGAGTGAACAGTGAATTAGATATATCGTAAGATCATAAGTATTATTTTCCTCATTTCAAAATACACGAGCAAGAAAAAACTGCATTGCAAACAAAAAAAGTACTAATGTGTTTGTCTTTCATTAATGTTATTATTTTCAGTTTACATACTTTCATTAGAAGTAGCAAATATACCACAACTTATTTTCACGTGCTTTTGTTTTGGAAGGATATTTTGTGAAGGAGACAGTTAAAAGACATGAAAATATTATACATGAGAAAAATCTTGTTATTTTAGAGATTTTAACATTTAAAGAAAGGGGGAGAGAAAGGGTTAAGCAAATGCTCCAAATAATCAATAACAACATAAACAAAACCAAAATGCATAACTCACCTGTAAATATCGATCCATGGAAAATTTCATCCTCCAAAAATTGTCTCTGAATCATTAAAATCTCATTACTAGTGCAAGGAGCTTTTTTCCGTAAACGACGGATGTCTTCAGTATTGGTCAACTGTTCACGTATTGTACTTCAGAACAAAGAAGGAAAAACAATTAGTATTCAGGTAGTCAAAAGGAGTGTGGTATGCCGTAGAAGACAAAAACAAAAGTGGCATCACAAATTTGATAATAAATTGAAATGTGAACAAACTTTAAAAATGAAAAAAAAAAAAAAGGTATATTACATGTTACAACTATTGCCGGACAGTTGATGCAAGATCAGAACTAAAGTTACCCTTTAATAAATAAAGGAGTTACTCTACACTATCAATTACGGACACTGACAAATGGTAAGAAAACAGTTCACAACACGGATAAAGTAGAGGTCTATAAATAAATGGATCAGATATCTTCCCAATTGAAATAACCATCTAATATTGATATAAGCTATTTTAAACATGTTAGACATCATCTATTATGGATAAACAAAAGTTTAAGCAGATATAATTTTCTCTCTTCTTTCAAATGTGCAGAGTGGTTTCGGTCATTTAGTTACCTACAGTACAACAAAAAACAATTGCCCGGCCAGGCTTACCTTGGCAGTTAAATAGATAAAGAAAGAGTAAAAGATCAACTATCAGAAATAGTAATAAAGGAATAGATGTGTACAGATGAAGAGATAGAAAACATACTCGCCATGCAAGACCATCATATCATCCATAAGCACCTTCCTCTTCAAGGCAGTAGTACGAGGTGCAGAACGAGCTCGCTTCATTGTTGCTATTTCAGGGGCAGCAGGGCTGGGTTTCATTTTCAAAACTGAAGATTTTCTACCAACTGCACCAACAACAAAGTTTTTTCACCCTTGCTACATTCTCAGGGAAAAAAAAACTGTAACAAAACATAGAAAAAAGCATTAATAGACCACTCTTATACCTAATATGGATGACAATAAATCGTCATCATCAGGAACAGACTCGGCAGTTCTCTTGGATTGAGCTCCCCCGTAAGACTCCATCAAATCCATACTCTGCACTGTAAGAGTACTTTCTGTGAAGCTACGTTTTTTACCAGAAATGCCGTTTACCCCAGCAGGGCCCGCATGGCCTTCAGTTGCACCCAGGATGTCAGGAGTAGATGCCATCAGCAAATCATTTGTTTCGCCATCATGTTGGTAAGCTAAGGAGAGCAATTTTTCAGGCTCTGGCATGTCAGTAACAGCAGATCTATTTATACTTTCTACTTTATTGCTAAATATCTGACTCTCAATTTCCATATCTGTTTTCCCAAAATCAGGTGTTTCTTTAGATACGGATGGCTCTATTGTCTCTTGGTAACTTAATGCAGGATTTGAAACATCAGTTACATGACCTTTTTCACCTGTAAAGAGTAAAAGCAACAGGTTATCAATAAAATGGAATGTGCATGTTTGATAATATCTATCAACAAGATTATACAATTAAATGGAGTAACTTAACAAAACAGAATCTAGTTGAATTACTACAAAAAGGTACTATTACTATGATGCTAATTAGCCATGCAGAAAAGAAAAAAAAAAATCAAATGGAAATTACACAACAAAATGTAAAAATCAGTACAACACCATGGTGACACTCAGGATTTGGTAATAGGCAAAATGCCAAAAAGATTTTGGCGCTGTTACTGGGCAGCAATTCTTTGGTGCGTGTAGTAGGAATGAAATGCTAAACATTTAGCAGAAGAGAAAACTTCTATTGGGTTGTACGAATCCAGTATTTTTCTAGCTTCTGTCAAACTCTGGTCATGATATTTCAGACGGGTGTTCTAACATCCCACAACTTTTGTACGCTATGCCGCATGTTTCTTAATATATGTTTCCGTTTTTTGGTTATTGTCATCTACAGTACTTCAGGATTTCTTATCCTCTTATGCAACTGTCGCTTCTCTTACTAAATTATTTTCTTAAATAAAAGAAACACATGTAAAATTGCATTGTAATAACAGACAATGGTTCCCAGATAGAGATTGTACATATGATTGGGAGGGAGGTTGCACAACCTTAAAAAGTAGGATCATGTAAAATTGCATTTAATAACAGACAATGTTTCCCAGATAGAGATTGTACATATGATTGGGAGGGAGGTTGCACAATCTTAAAAGTAGGATCATAAAACAAACTTGAAATTTCATAACCAAGAATACAAAAACAGACCACGCAGCCACAGTCACAGTAGTCAGTGTCAAGAATGAAAAACTGTGATAATGAAAGCATGTCACAGGCACAGCAGCAAACATTCACAGAAAGTTACCAAAGAGAGGGTCAAGTTGAGACTGAGATGAGGAGAGGTCGAGATATAGATAGAATCAAAGAGGGAGAGCAAGAGAGAAACAAAGAGGGAGGGCAAGAGAGATTTTAGGCAGTGTTCATCTAGGTCTGAAAAGGAGGGAGTATCAACATAGGGAACCAAAAAACTGGTTAAAAATTAAAAAACACTTGTGGCATACCGGGTTGTGTAACCCAACCCCAAAAATAAAAGGATTAGAAAAGGGATTGAGTAAATGAAAGAAGAGAAAAAAAATAATTAAATTCAGTGTTTTAAACACAGGGTTGCACCACATGCCAGCCAGCCCAAAAGATGATATAGTGGGATAGTGGATAAAGGGATAGCAAATAGTGATATAGAGAAATGAAGTCATGAGAAGTCATACAAAGCAGCATGGGTCGAGGGAAAAAGTGAGAAACAGCTTTTTTATTGATTTTATAAGTAAATAATGCTTTCAAATTTGAAATCCAGAGAATAGCCTCCACCAAAAACACCCTAACATTTTTTGGAATCAAGAGACACTGCTTAAAGTCTGTTAAGGTCACTATTTCCCTCACAACAGATGGTACACTGAACTGCTCGGCTATAGTGGCCACTGTAGCCGCCAAGGGGACTACTTCACTACTCCTACATTACACCTATATAACAAGACTATAGTCCACTATTAAGAACCTGATTAGGTAATATGAGTCACCTCAATTGAGGTTATGTAAATACCTTCAATAAATGACAGAGAAGGCTGGCCCAGATGGGAGGTGCATGGTTGAAGGATAGACTCAGTGGGCTGCACAGCCTCAAGCGATACATGATTTAAACCTTCACCTTCCTTCAGTTCTCGAGAAGCCTGAGCTTCCACGTCAACAACAACTTCAGGTCTTCCAGGTGATCCTAGCGGATTAATAAGATTGGATACTAGAGCATCATCAGATGGACAGGATTGTCTGTCACTCTTTGAAATTTCAATGTCATTCAGAACTTCATGCTTTGATAATGTGTTACCGTCCTCCAAATGACCACCTGATCCTGGAACCTGAGATCCATCCATGTTAGACAATGGTTTACATGAGATGTTATCTTGATCAGAAGCAACATTTTCATTGTTGGTCAAAGGAGAAGAAACAGCACAATTTATAACAGTTTGGTCCAAAGGAGCAGTCGCTGGGTCACTATTCATCAAAACTCCATCTTGCAAGTACTCCTTTTTGTCATGAACAGCAGACGCATTGATCATCCCACCTTCACATTCTGGTAACACGGTGGAAGGAAACTCTTTATTGGAAGAGTCCAACAAGGGTAATGATGCTAAGGAATGATCTTCATGCATCAAATTTTCTTGATCCTTGATTACAACCTGACATTCTAAATGCCCCTGCTCCTCTCTTTTTTCATCCATTTCAATCAGATTGCAGCCTTTATCTTCATGATGCAAATCTAAAGAAATATGATTCCCATTACTTTGCAAGGAGCAATCATTTACATCGTTATCCTTTTGGTGATGCAACAATTCGTTTTGTGTGGTCTCCATTGATTTTAAATCAGTTGAATTAGGACAGTCAACTTCATTATTGCCCTGATCCATCTGAGTTCCAAATAGGTTAGGCTCTTGAAGTCCAGGGGTAGATGGACCCTCAGCATACTCACGGATTTCACCAGTGGTGGGTAAATCATCAATCTGTTCAAAACAAATCAGATCACTAATTAAATCAGAAAAAAACTACAATCTCTAGTAAATGGAACAGCTTCCATTTCATCCTCTTTCCAGAAAGAAAAAAGAGAAAAATGAAGAACACATCACATAAAACCAAAGATTCGAGGACATTCAAATATTACTAAAATATAAAGTGTATCTTGCTTCACTCAAGTTTTGCTTACCTCCTCTTTCTTTTCATCATTTTGATGAGACATTTGAAGACTAGCACCAAAGTCATCATGCTCCAAAGTAGTAGCCTTGTCATTTAACAAAACCTGATTTTTGTCAAATCAAATTAAAATCTCCAGAAGTAATAAGAAAAATGCATCCATACTCTGCATAGTCAACTTAAAGTAAATTATTTCCACACACAGTAATACACATTAAGACACTTTGCTAACAGGCACGATTTCAGTAAAACCAAACATAACCATGCTCCAAGAACAAAAAGTTCATATCTATGCTCATCATAAAAATGGTACACAACAGCAAAGCATTTGTATTCGTGACAGATAAATACACAAAAACATATCTAGGAATGTAATGATGCAAGAGAAAAAAGTATCAGATCTATATCAGGCATACCAGGCCTGTACATTTCAGATGCATATGTACGTTGGCATATTACCCACCAATGCAGCACATCTATGCTTCTTAGTTATAACCAGACAACAAAATAATAATATTCAAATCAGTACGTTGGAGCCCCTGAACCCACATATATCAGATATTGTCAATCAACTCCACGAACAGAGTGCTGTGGGAAAACTTAAAATAAGAAAAACAGTTTACCTCATCAAGGTCTAGCCCAATTTGAGAAGCATCACCATCACCAAAGCGCTCTGCAAGACATGTTTACCACTAAAATTAGCAACAAATCTCTCCACAGAACATTTAAAATTCACTATCAACAAATCACTACAAAGAGAAACAGAGACAAAATGGTAGACTAACCATCCAAGCCGAACTGTGAAGTAGAGTAAAGCACACCATCCATAGTATCTTGCAGTGTAATCTGCTCCCTAGTACTGACATGGTGATCAACATAGTTACTGCAAGTTCACAACACATAAATTCCTCCATTAACAAGCCAATATACCTATCTTCCACTCGAACCACTAACACAAAATCACCATTTAGAATAAAGCAATTCTGTAAGAGCATAGCCAAATGAAAAATTGGCAACTGAAAATTTCTGGCATTATTATTAAATTTGTATGTCATCTGAAGATGCAAAGGAAAAATCTGAGATGTAACTGAAAAAATACCATTGTAGTAAACAATTGCTAAAGCTAAAACTGACAATATATTCAAAGTATTTAAGAACTAACGCTTGAAGAATGTCACTATCTGGCAGTTCAAAATCATCAAGATCGAAAGTTTCAGGTAAGGTGATGGAATGGTAAGGTGCAGTGGACTCTTCAGGTGGCAAATCAACTGCTGTGGAGCGAAAGGCTTGCTTTATCTTAAGCAAAGCTTCACTACAGTCATCAAAAAGGTAATTCACCTTCCTAGAATATATCCTGACCACACCAAGCAAAAGATGGCTGGATAAACGGAGTGCAATTGGTACTTCAGGGAAAAGAATGGAATCTGTTCATTCATAAAATTGACCAAATAAATATATGAAATGATAAAATGTGATCAAAATTAGACAAAGGCAAATGCAGAAAATCCACATACAACGTACTGAGCAATATTAATTCCACACTAGGATAGTCCTCTTCATCTATCATAACCAAATTTAAGCAATCAAAATTATTTGACATAAATATAGGATAGTCTTCACTCATTCCACACATCTGGCTATATAATCAATCTTTCTCGCATATTTTATAATCTTAAAAGTAAAAATCTAGTAAATCTACAGAGGAACAATTATCACAACCAAGGTTAACTCTTGCTCTAAACAAGACTTGTATATTTTCCTCTATTAATCTTATCATCATTACCACCATCATTGTTTTGTCGAACAATAATTCCATTATGAATGTTCAAGAGAAAAGAAGCACAATCAATAAACTGACATCAGCCAAAAAATCAGGGGACCACAAAAAGGCTCTAGTACAGAAACAGTTGCTAGCATTTGTTTTACACTGCCATGCAGATAGACATATCTGGAATATAATATTTTTAAGGATTTGCGGACCTTTTACTCCAGCTCAACTTATTTCTTGCAATCGACTTCAGGAATTTCATTTTTTATTATTACAAACATCAAGTTCGCACTATTTCTATTCCTTTATGTGTACGATATCATCACCAATAGCAGTTCAGCTACATCCAACAAATTGCAACCCAACTTGAGTTTACATTCTCTGTCAAACATTATATGCTATTAAACTACTTGTTGGACATTAAGATTAAACACTTACCCAACAAATCTTTTTCCATGACTCAAAACAATTATATTTGAGATCTTCACAAAGCCAGCATGATTGAAGCTCACTTATTTATTCTCCCATGCCTTCTTCATGCAAATTTCCTAAAACTTGTGGTGATTTATTTCAAGATTATACTATTTGGAAATATACAATTGGTGGTTTGTAGTATGTTATTCTTACTAGATCTAAAGTTAGTTATGAAATTAACAGAGTTCACCGATTCAAGACATATCCTCTTTTTACTCATTGCATAATGGTAAAGAGCATTTTAAGATATCCAAGGGACCCGCCTCACACCAATGAATGAACATCTGAAGTGTGGGATAAAACGGTTCAACTAGAGCCTGATAGTGGTTCCGAATGGGGCTAGGATAGATTATGATACCATCTTATGAGCTTATTGAACAAGCCCTTTATTAAGTTGTTTATACAAAAGCACCATGATCCCTTAGGCATAATTTATTAAGCTACCATTGGAAACGTTTATATTGCAATGTTTCTAATTCTGGCTCATCCTTAGCTTGTTCTATATTTTGCCATTCCATTCATCAATCTAATTTAGTCTCGGAAGTCGCTTTTTTATTCATCTACACTGAAGAGAATGTCATACTCAGAAAATATTTCAAACAATTGGACTAACAACAAAAACAGGACGAACTTGGCAAATATCTACCTCACTTAGCACTCAGGATTCTCAAACTCCACTGAAGTTCTAACCTGTTACCCTAAGCAGTTTAAGAAGTAGCTTGTTTTAGTTGGTCTATTGTTACACGACCTAAAAAAGCTCGAAATTTGTGCAACCCGACCATTAGCTTTTTCAGTTTTCACATATAATGGAGACAAAAGTTCAGATTGAAGAAAACCAATAGCTGCACAATTTTCTAAACTGTAACTAATAACTAAATATCCAAACTGTCGAAATTAACGGACAAGGTAATTAGATTAGGAAAAAACAAAACAAACTTTTGTATCCTCATTAAAATAATGCCTTTCAAAACATTAATTACAATCATAAATTACACCACTAACTAGCACACAACAATTCAATAACGAATTACACCATTAACCAACAGAACACAACTTGCTGAGCCTTAAAATCCCAAATTAAAAAGCACGACTCAAAGCAAATGCACCAAAAATACCAAATCAAAAAGCACAAAAACAAAACAAACGCACCTACGGATACACCAATGTCAGTGTCAGCCACCTGATTCTTGCGGAGCTTCCTCTCCAAATGCGCAGCTATCCATATAGTCCCAAGTGGCCCTTTCTTGGCCAAAATAAACTGAGAATAAAACATCCCTTTTCTTCACCTCGCAAATCCCCAACTCCAAAACAAACACCTTTCCCCTCAAACCTAAAACCCCATCACAAAACCAAATCCAACACCGAGAAACCCTAATTGCACCTCCTCCACCAACAAAACCGACACAACTCCACCACAACCACGTGGGAAAAGCAATTCGCGCGGTGAAACAAACTAAAATTCACCAAAACGTCTTCGTTTGATCGAGAAAACGCAGAGCGAGAGAGAATCATCACTGAGCATGGCTTCCTGAAGTGGAAAGAGAAAACCCTAACAACAGTGTGAGCAGAAAGAAAGGTGAGAATTAAAATAAAATGAAGAACAAGATAGATTTGGGGGTAATTCTAATTTTGAAATTGAAATTGAAATTTGAACAGAGAAAGAGAGCGATTTGGAAAGTTCAGATTTGATTTGGTTTGGTGTGTTTGGGTTTAATTTTCGAAATAATATGACAAGACAATAAATAAAGTAAATATAAGTCTATGTATAGTATGGTATGATCATAATATAATAATATATTATATGCTGAAACTAACATCTTATTAGTATTTTACGTGTTGTGTTGGTTCTCTCTGATTGGTCAAAAAGTGACCAATACAAATCTATACTTCATTTTTGTTTGCTTCTATCATTTATTTACACAAGTTCTTTCATTGAAAAAAAGTTACTAAATAATAAATTAAATAATACATATTTTTTTAGCTCTTGTTTATTAAACATTTATTCACTTTTCAAACAATTTTTTTTTTTTTTTTTTTCTATTTCTTCTGTTGTTCGTATATCTCGTATATATTTCCTATACAGAAAATAGTTATGGATAGAACCGAGAAGTTTCTTGAAAATATTACTAAATCATTACTTCCAAGACTTTTTGTTTCGGCTACGGTGTATACATTTTATTTTATTTTACTTTTTTTATTATTTTTAATTTAAAATATTTATAATATAAAATTAATTTTTATTTTATTTTTTAAATCATTATTTTTTAAAATTTTAAATTATTATTTAATAATAAAAAACATGTGTATACGTGTATTGTTTTTTTACTATAAAAAAATTATTAACTTATAGAACAGTTTTCAATTATTGAAAAAATATTAATAAACCACAAAATAGTTTTTATAAAAAGGTAAAATTGTCAAAATAAATAATTTTTATAATCATATTATAAATTATTTTTTATTATGTAGATATTTTACTATTATGAATAATTATTTTAATTAGATTAGTTATTAAAAAAGTAAAATTGAAAAAAAAAAGATATGTAGACTAAAGAAATCTTATAGATAATGTAAAAATATTAGCACAATCAAATATTATAATAATTATTTATTTTTTATAAAAGATATTTTACAGTGTTTTAATATTTTTATTTTTATTTACAAATTATTTTGTGATTTATTAAAATTTTAGTATTTTGTATATTTTATTTTTAAGTTTTTCTCATTTTTCATTTACTATTTATTAATTATTTTATTATTGGTATTGTTGTGTCAGAAGAATATATAGTAAAAGGTCGTGTATGTGGGATTCACTTCACTTTTGGTACTTCAAAAGTTGATATCTCATATCTATGTCTTAAAAGGTTTAGTTTCTTTAATACACAACACTGTTTAATTTGAAATAATAGTTTATTAAATTATTATTATTAAGGTGTTTTCTTTGAAAGACATTAATGTAAAATTTCTCTTTTCATTAGTAATAGTAAATGTCAGTAATTAACTTATTGTTTATATAGGAAACAACTTTTCTTTTTTATAAATTAAGATTTATTTAATTAATTTGTTTTATCTGAACTAAATTTTACTTATATTAAATTAATTCAATATATATAGTTTTATTTTTCTCTTCTCCTTTTACCTATTCTTTAATCTTATAATTTAAGGGGAAGGCAAGAGGAGTTGATTATTTAAAAGTTATTCTTAAAAAATTATTTGATTGAATTGTTAATTCTACTCAATGGTTGCATTAAGGTTTGAATTTAAATTGGAGATTTTTTGGTACAAGAGGCATTTTTACGTGGGTATAGGGAATTTGATCGAAACATGGTAAAGTTTAATGATTTTGATAGCATGTTAATAATACGTGAGTTGTGAACTATTTTGATTTGTGATTTTGGTGAAGTTGTGACGTGTATGATTGTGTGGAGATATGCTTTGTTGTTGTTAATAAGATATAAATAAACACTGATGAAAGGGTTAGATGAGTATAAAATTTATTGTACGAATATGATTTCTTCGGTGCGATTAAGTGAGTCTTTGATGCAGTAAGATGATTGTACGATTCTTTTTGTTATTTATATGAAATTTGTCCTACTATAACTGATTTATCTCATAATAAATATTTATCCTTGAATGCCCCGAATTAGTTTTATGATTGTCTTAAGTTATGTTTGATAATGTAGGTGTTATGGTTGCTATGTTAGTTATTTCCAAGATAAAATGCAAATCTAATGTGAGTCAAAGTGTATTGAATTGAGCTTTGTAAGGAATAAGACTATTCTGACCCAACTAGTGTCTAACTCACACAAAGTATGACATCTAAGTGGTGTGAGTCGAAGGAGACTCCACATGACAGACAGACAATATGATATGAAAAAATATCATATTTAAAGAACTAATGAGGTTAACTTTGTCATTACTTGGTTGGGGACAGTGGTCCTGAGTATTGAAACACCATCAGATGAATTGGGAGCAAGCATGACAGGTGCAAAGTTTAACAAGTCCATTTATACACTAGTCTTTTGAAAATAGAGTCTATAATTATTTTGTTGTTGAGTCACATTGGAATGGTAATTGTTTTAGCCATTGGGTTGGACCACGTGGGTTGATATTTTGTACTTCATTTGATGAATGCAAACTATTTGTGCATATGGGCTAAATTTAAAATAAGATGTTCTAATGTAGTGGTGTGGTTTGATGTGGGACAATTGATGTTCAATAATTGGGAACCATGTGTTTCCTGTCTTGATGGACATTGAAGAAAAAGGTTCATTGAATGGTGTGATAGTTGTAGCTAGTCAGATATGATGGAATATTTGTTCAATAAAAAATTTTAAGACTAAAGATAAGATGAAATGAGAAAAGTATTATTTTTCTCATAGATCTTCTTTATTTATATCTCATTCCTTTTGTTTTTCTTGTCCTTTAGATGCATTAGCTCACCTTGGTGTTTTGTTTGTGTGTCACTTGTTCTTTTTCTCTACAATGATCGTATGAAAATACATGGGCAGGTGGTAGGTCAAGAAGGGGCAGAATAGCTTTGGAGCGAGGAAGGTCATTCAAGACCTACTTTTAGCTAGCTTATATATGAATCACCCTATAATGTTGTAGTTATTGTATCCATATAGCTTTTATTTTGAAAAACTTCAAGTATAATCTTGGTTTACCATCACCCTTTCGATATTAATGATATGTAATAAATACTTATAATTACCTATAATTTCCTATTTATAAATGTAATGAAGACACTAGTGCAAAATAACTATATTAGACTGATTATGGAAGGCATATTAGATTGGTTTCATAACTGATCTAATATACGTTGATATATGTTAAAGATATATCATATCAATTCAGGAACAACCGTTTTAAAACCTTAAATTGAAAAGGCAAAAATGCATTTCTGAAACATTGTCCTTGTTTTCCAAATCTTCATTGTTTCATCTTCGATCTTGGATCTAAAATACACCTTTGATTTGTCAAATACACCTTTGATTTGTAAATTTGACGAGAGAGAAAGACACAAACTAAAAACCCACAAATCAAAAGCGAGAGAGAATAAAGTTTGGTTGTGGTTATGCAACAACGGGTCACGACATTTTGGAGTGTCTTGGAGAATGTTGAACGAAGCAGTGAGGCAAAGGTAGGGAGTGATGATGGCGAAAACCTTGGTGCCAACAAGTTTGATGAAGCATAGTGGTAAGCAACGATTAAGGTAGCTCTTCCTTGGACATAGTGAGCGACGGAAGGCTTGGAGACTATGGAATGGAGCGGCGCGATGACGACAAATAGCTTCAAGCCTACAACGGATGGCGATGGTGGTGAACGATGTTGGGTAAGGTTTTTTTGGTGTACGAAGAGGTCACCAGAGAGGACGAAAATCTTCACGATAAGTGAAAAGGGTTTCGAGCGTTAAATAAAAGAAGCCTTATTTATTGATTATCAATTTAACCGATTTAATATGTACATATTAGATGATTCTCTCTATAATTGATATAATAAATACATATTAAATCAGTTTTCATAACAAACGATCTAATATGTTTCTTAGTAATTACAAAATTTTCACCGCATTTTTTATTATATCAATTTCGCTGCAACCAAATATAATATATTTATTTTCCGCTAGTGAAATCATCATATATGAATGGATATAGTAGAAATAAAGGATGTGACAATGCGAAAAATAATTCAGAGCAGATGATGTTTCCCAATGAACTGCATATGAGAATGACAAAAAATGCAACTTTTGGTCACCAATGCAAGCCTAATTCGCACAAAATGGTTGTTGTCAGTTTTTGTATACACATTTACGTATGACCTGTAAGCGTTAGACGTAAAAAATATTTTTTACGTCTAACACTTATAAGTGAGAGTAAATTTACGTTTGTTGTGTAAACATAAGGTAAAATTTTGACGCTTATAGATCAGACATAAATATTGACCATTTTGACCATTCAAGTACAAAAATGTCACCACGCCTACATGTGAGATGTAAATTCATGGTAAGTTGTTTTTATGGCAGTGTTATGATGATTTTGCAAAACATATTATTGTGATTTGGAGTAAATTTTGCTTATTTTAAATTAGTTCAAGAAAAAAAAACTTCTTTTTCTCTTTCTTCTCCCTCTTTTCCTCTACTTTCTTTTGTTTTTCCTTCTTCTTCATCTAATAAATATGAAATTATATAAACATAAAACATCCCATAAGTCTAAAATTAATCAAACATCTAACATAGACAAAAGATAAAATTAGTATTCAAGACAAGCAAGAAGAACATTCATGCATAACAATAATTGAGTTCCTTAAAAACAATCACGTAAGCTAATACTACAACCAGGATGAGAAATTAACCTCAATGCAGAAAACTATTCAGAGGGAATTATGTTTTTCAATAAACTGCACACGTAATGGAAAAAAAATGCAACTTTTAGTCACCAATGGAAGCCCTAACTCAAAAAATGGTCACCACCATCAAGGGAGAGATTTGCATAGGAGGATAAGTGAGGAGAAGTGTTACACTTTTTTCTAAACACATTTATGACTGGCACTTATAAGTCAGGCATAAATTTATGTTTGTTAGCTACACATTACAGTAAAACCATTTTTTAAGTTTGACACTTTCACACTTTTAGTTTAAACATAAATATTGACCATTTGATTACAAAAATGTCACCACACTTATCTGTCAGACATAAAATTATGGTTAGTTATTTTTGTGTCATTGATGTTTTTTTGGAAGACATTAATGTAAAATTTTCTCTTTTCTTTTATTAGTAATGAGAAATGTCAGTAATTAATTTACTGTTTATATATAACACATTTTTTCTTCTTTTATAAATTAAGATTTATTTAATTAATTTTGGTTGTCTCCAAGTAAATTTTGCTTGTTTTAAATCAGTTCAAAATAATGTAGAGAAATTTATTCATAGAAGTGAAAACTATAGCTCAAATTTATTCTTTACTTTTTTACATTTAAGTATTGTTATTTAATTTCGTTATTTGTGTGACATGTGGATTCTTAGAAACATTATGATGATATTGACAGTACGCAAATAAAATAATAAAAATAATATAATAATAAATGTTTATGCATAAATTTACTTCTTCTATTTTTTTTATCTTTTAAAATAGGTTTAACTGTTTATTTTACTACTAAAATTTTATATGTGTGATTTTTTCTCTAAACTTTGAATTTCGTTAATTTTGTCATCTAAAATTCAAAATTACAAACATTTATATTTTATTGATTATTTTTCAAATTAATAATCATGTGATAATATGAATATTATGAGAATGATAATATATATATATATATATATATATATATATATTATTGGCGGATCTTGACTAAAAATGTTGGAGGAGTCAAAGTAATATAATTTTGATATCATTATATTTCATTATTAGTATAATGCTTTAAAAAAATGTCTTATCTACTAAACAATTTGATTATAATATTTCAAAATATGTGAATCTATCTTATTTTCATCAATAATTTTCTTTTTTTTATCACTTTTTAATAATGAATTTATTCTTTTATTCTTTATCAACATATTTTTTTGTACATAATATTAAAAAATAATTTATCATAATTTAATAAAAATTTGAGGGACAAAATTATTAAAAGAAAAATATATTATAGTTAATTCACAATTAGAAATCAATTATGAAAAAATACACGATACATTTTTTTCTACATTCATAAAAAATGAATAAACAAAAGCTAATGAGATAAAAAATAATGTTTTCATTATCAAGTGAGACAAGAGACAAGATAGAAAGAGGATAAATGAGAAATGAAAGCATAAATAATTTTGTGTCTAACTTTTATTTCTTAAAATACAAAAAAAAATATATATGAGATGAGAGATTATTACAATTTGTGAAAAAACTAAAAAGAAAATAAGAAGGAAAATAAAAATTATGTTAATAAATATTTAATTAAGTACTCTTTTGATTTATGTTTCCGTTTAAAAATATTAAATTGGTCCTCCAATTTTTTAGTCTCAATTTGGTCCAAAATTTTTGAAAAATTAATGCAATTTGGTCCCAAATTTTTGAAAAACTAATGCAATTTGGTTTTTTATTTAAATTTCTTGAAACAGGTAGATGATTCTTTCATTAAAATTGAAACTCTTAATATGAATGATTTGTTTCGTTGATGTGATTAATATAATCCTAATGTCAATTTTTTAACAAAAATAAGAACCAAAAGAAAAATCAAGCCTAAATATTTTTATTCTTTATTATCTATTAACATTAAATATTGTGTTTTATAAAAGAAATAAAAAATACACTAATTAATATACACCATTCATTGATGTGATTAATAATCTTAGTATCAATTTTTTGACAAAAACAGGAACCAAATGAAAAATTAAGTCTAAATATTTTTATCCTTTATTATCTATTAACATTAAATATTATGCTTTATAAAAAAAATAAAAAATACATAATTTAATTTTCATCAATTTTTAAAATATATTACCTATAATTTTAAAAATTTAATAAAAAATTAATATTATATATATATATATATATATATATATATATATATATATATATATATATATATATATATGTATATAATTAAAAAAAAATTAAAATTTTGGGGGCATGCCCCTGCACCAATAAACATCCGCTCTTATATATATATACTTTAAACTGCATATTTTACGACACACTTTTTACCACTTTTACAAGTAAACTTTTAATTATGTCAATTTTACTATTTACATTTAAAAATTATACATATTTTACATTTATGTAAAACGATGCTAATATCTTCTCCAATTTTTTAAAAAAAGAGTATCAAATTTGTAAAGAAATTATTCGCCCCTCAAATATAATTTTGAGTAAATAATTTAATTTTATGAAATTTAGTGCGTAGGGACTTGTCGTTGTTTTTAGTATTTTAAATAGTGTTGAAAATGAGGGATTATAATGAAACATATTTCTTCCTTGTTTTTATTTTTTCAAACGAGGCGCATGCACAGAAGGCCACTTTTTTTCTGCACTATGCTTCCCTTTCTCCTTCTTCCTTCTTATACTGACGTGACATTCCATCTCTACATTAAGAGAATGCATTTTACATCACACATAATGCATTTTTTATTTTTGTAGTATGGAATGAAAAATCCAGAATATAGAAATTATATTCGGGAATATATACAAATTTCGAAATATATAATCAGAATATATTTTTTTTATATTTTATATGCCAAAACATTTTCGGCATCCAAAACTTAAAATGAAAAGAAAATAAAAGACTTAATTAATGTCTTAGTCCCTAATTTGTTAGTTTGGTTCATTTTAATTTCCTTATTATTTTTTTGTTCAATTTGGTTTTTTATTTCTTCAAAAAAATTTAATTTGGTCGTTGTCCTTAAGTTGACGTTAAGACCGTGTTCGTAAACAACATATTGTGACATGTGTCAATTTGATAAATTTTTGTATTTAAAAAAAAACTGCCACATGGCATGTCATTATTGTGCAACATGTCAAGTTAATGTGAGTTGTTTTTAATTTAGTCCCTTTATTTACAATTTTGATTCAATTTAGTTTACCAATTTTTTAAAATGATTCAATCTTGTTCTCTTCAATTTGAAACCAAATTAATATTTAAGTTTAATTACAATTTATATATTTATGTTAAAATAATTTTTTATCATTTATACATCAAATCACTCCCTAAATACTCATGTAATTTTATTTCTTACATTTTTTCACTTGTAATTTTGTACACTTGAAATATTTTTCATATGTAAAAAGAATAATAATTTGAATAATTAGGTGGAGTAATTTCATCTATAAATATATTAAAAATTATTTTAACATGTATATATAAATTATAATTAAGTTTAGTTATTAATTTGGTATCAAATTAGAGAGAACAACTTTGAATTATTTTTAAAAATTTGAGAACTAAATTGAATCAAAATTATAAATAGAAGGACTAAATTGAAAACCGTAATGGGGATTATGAGTTGTCACGTGACACTTTTAAAAAAAAAATATTTAAATATAAAAATAAAAAATTAAAATTTATCAAGTTGATACATGACACAATCATGATGTGACATATGAGAGTTTATTAAATAAAAATAAATAAAAATTTCACAAAAATGACACATATGCGGAGACGGTGTTAACATTACCTTAACAACATGACCCAAGTTAAACTTTTTTAAATAATTAGAGGATCAAATTTAACCAAAAAATAATAAACAGATCAAAATGAATAAAACCAATAAATTAGAGAACCAAAACATTAATTAAACCAAAACAAAATTATAATTTTAAAATATATGGGTTGCAAGATAAAATTATAGAGGTGCAGGAAGAAGTAGCCTGCACAAAAGTTAAACCTTAGAAGGGACTTTTACTTCCTGCCCCAATAACAATTTTTTTCACACCCGTGAACTTTTTAAAATGACTTTTCATATTAATATTTTGAAAACTTTTCGGAACAAGCATTTCAAAAAAGACTTTGAAATAGAAATTTTGAATTGCATGAAACACATCCCGAAACAAGCTTTTTGGAACAAAATTTCCAGAATGCTTACAATAAAAATATTTTGGAATGAGTTTTTTAGAACATTCTTATATGAAATACGTTCCGAAAAAAACTTACCAAAACGATATTTTTTCCGTATTCCCTCTCTTCTTCTTGTGCAATTTTCTTACTTTCTTCTTCTTTCTCTCCAGCAACAGCGATGATGAAAGCAGCTGCAACAACATCGGTGATCTAGTGATGAAAGATATTTTAATCTTTTTGTTGTTAGTATAGGAGGGTGCAATTAGGAATTGTCAGCATAATTGAAGCATTAGCCCGTATAAGTTATACCCATGCAAACTAAAAGTTGTAAAGGAAAATGCTTTCTATCTCTCTCTCTCTCTCTCTCTCTCTCTCTCTCTCTCTCTCTCTCTCTCTCTTTCTCTGTATATATAGTAAAAATAGAATAATATTAATAATATTAAAAATAGAATAAATTTTTGATTATTTTTTCATGTTAAGTCAAATCACTTCTTTTTTTACTATTTTTTTTTTGTATATTTATCTTGCATTTCCAGTAATTGTTCCTTTTTTCTAAAATCATATACTGAATGACAGTCCTTTGTAAAATAGAAATCCCTTTGTTTGAGTAAACTTCTTCAAAAAATAAATAATTTTTTTCATAAACTAAAAGTAATGTACATATAAACTAAAGAGTAAATATTTTGTCACAATTTTTTAAATTCTCAATTTTAGTTTGTACATGAACTAATTTTAATTTGTAAAGAAATTTAATTATTTTTTATATTTTTCTCTTGCATGAAGTTTGTTTACCTTGTATGCAATTCGTTAGTAATAATTTTAATTTTTCTGTGCTGTGTATTTTCTAACCTTGCTGGATATAAGAATGTAAAGACCCGTACCCACTTATACATTTTTGTGGGCATGGATAAGAGCATTATTCAACAGAAAACCAACTATCGATCTTTTACTATCACATTTCAGAGAAAACATACACACAATTGCATATATATAAAATGATGTGGAACTCGTCTAGAACCTTCACCTTAACATCAATAAATAATACTACGACCTTCCTACTTCTTCTGTCTCGGCATCTTCTTTCTTGGAGCCCAATTTGACAATGTCTTCCACCAATATTTTACCATCTGTTTCGGTAAAGAAAATGCATAAAAAGTAGCAGTCAATCTGGAAGCTGAACTAATTTTCAAATTTGGAATGTATGTATAATATACAATATACAATATTACCCTCTAGGAATTACCATAGATAAGAAATCAAGATAATATTGAACAATGGAATACTAAAGAATTTTAGAGAACTATGACATGCATGGAACTTGGAAGGTGCCCAAGGTCTAGTTCAAAAATCATCACGGATGTGATGGACTTTCAAACAATCATGCCCAAGGTCTAGGAATTTTTCAATGAAGTCGCAGGATGGTTTCGGTTTCAGAAACTGACTAATGAAGCTGTGGATAATAGGCTATAATAGGAAATAAAGAAGATAAAGAGGAAAGTATAAGTTGCATTAGTTGATGTTTTGTGTTTTATATTATAAATTTTAGTTGAATTAACTGGAGAGAGTACTTGAGTGACATTCATTACTGATATCTAGAGAGGCAGTATAAGAAAAAGAAGAAAAATGAAACATGAACAGACCGCTATCCTTGGAAAGATTGCTGATAAGTTCGTGAATTCCTTCCTTGCCCAGAGTGTCCTTCAGATACATAGCAGCAGACACAACCTCCTCGGGTGTCACTTTCCCATCATAATCCCTGCCAGAATATGACTAAGCATTTAAATCACATTTATTTCCAACAATTAGTCATAAAGGTTTATAAGGGGAAAAAACTTTATCCATGTACATGTGCATTCTAAATGAATTAAATACTTCGGACAAATTTGTTTCTAGGAGGAGGAGCGGGCACAAAGGATTTTCATTGCTACATCTTAATACTTAAACTTTAACATACACGATTAGATTTCAGATCAGATGCTTTCGCAAATTTTCACCCCAAAATAACCAATGTCACTGAACTACTGCTGCTCTAAAGCAATTTATGAGTCCGTTCTTAAATTTCCTCAGAAGAGGTCATTATTACAAAAATAATAGCAATTTATTGTATCATGGGCTCTCCCGTATAACAACGAGGAGTTCCCCCTTCCCCTACATAGTATCCTTTATGAATTCTGCCATTAAGTCCGGCTAGTTGCCATTAATTAGAAAATACTATTTTTAAATATTTTATAAGGTATTTTGTAATTTGCATCAAGAAAATAGAAGCAATTAACCATAATTTCAAAGTCTAGAAAAAACCTGTCTAGTAACCGCCAGCGGTCTCCAATTTTAGCATCAACATCATCTATTTCTTTTTCAAGCGTCTGGAGCATAGTATCAACCTAAGAAACATGAAATTCCCATTGTCGTTAACTATTTCCAGTTTCAGAATGTAATTCAACTAATGATTTACAGATGTCTGCCTTGTTCTTTTGCTTTTCAATTATAAAGTGGCATCTAAAGAAACTAGAAGGTCATAGAATTACCCTATCGACAAGTGCTGAAGAAACCTTATCACTAATAGCCGCCTCAATAGCACCATCACTTTCCTTCCTTGCAGCTTTATAGGCCTTCATAGCTGCCTGCTCACCTTCTGTACCTTCTTTCCCTACCATACTATCATAAAGCTCCATCTGTACAATGATAGGTTAGAATTGTTCATTTTGTATGTAAAAGAACCTGGACATGATTAATAGCTAGTTGGTTTAAGAAACGTTTTCTATTTTAATTCCTTTTTTCACCAAAATGTCATTTTCACCATTTCCTCTGAGAATATTTGCAAAGAAGAAAGAAAATACTTTTTCTGATTATTAGAGAAAAAAAACAAATATTTTCCGGTCCTAAGAAAATGAGTGTCCACGCACTGTGGGCCTGGCTTATCCTAATCCTCTTATAAGCCCATAAATCCACTTTAAGCGTACAAACACGGATACAAGAATGTACAAGAAGGTGAATCAGTCAAATTAGAGACTAAAATTCAGCAAAAGCCTCCCTCTCCCTCTCTGTAAAGCTAGAGAAGGCATTTTCGAACATCTTTTATCAAACAACAATGATAACAATGGCAACCAGAAGAAATGAATTTTGACTACGGATTTTTTGGGAAAAATTAGGGACAAATGTTCGATTCTAAGTTTTTGAAAAAAAATGCATTTATTTTATCTAGCAAATTATTTTTTAACAAATCAATGTTAAATGATGTGAATGTAGAAACATATTGAATTACATCCAAAATAAATTGAAATTTCACTTTCCTTTGAATGCCCAAAAAGTATTCACGGAGCTATAATACTCAGTACAAAATATATACAATATAATATGAATTCTAAAATCTATATACCTCCTTCCTCACAAGTCTCAAAAATTCTTCTCGTTCCCTGCTCACCGACTGAAAATTTAGGAGACAAATGAATGAGTCCAAGCATTCTTCAGTGCATATAAAGTTTGGCGAAATTGAAAATAATTTACTTCCGGTCCTTACAGATGCGGATGCTAAAACAGCTAGTGCACGACTGAGCTCCGACAGGTGCTCCTGTTTATCCAATGTCTTTGTTTTTACCTCTCCTTGTGTTTGTTTGGTTGTCGAAGCCCTCTCTTTCATAACCAAATCCCCTTCAGTACTGACAGATTCAACCATTTTGGCCTTCTCTGCCTCCTCTTTCTTTTCCTCCTCCTATTAAATATTTTGCACCCATCAATCTCAAATTAAAGCAACAAGTATACCAATAGCCAAGAAACTTCAAGAAGTGATAATTATTATGGTGGTTCGCTGGAGAACAATCATTGAAAATTTTCTTAGACGTTTGATTACAATGTGCTTCAAAAAAATGCAATGAAAAAGGAAATACTCGACATACAAATACATTTTTTTATAGATGACTTAGATTTTCACAATAAATTTATCTTTACCATTTCTTATTAGAAAACTTCACTGTATACCTGAGTAACATAAATAAGCTATTTAGTCATAATTCTTATGTTCCTCCCATTAATTATTCACAAAACTACAGTGAAATGAAGCAACGCTTTTAACATAAAATTATACGTATAGATAGTTTTTAACATGGTTACTTTAAAATTGATGCTAAATCAACCGTCCCATTGCTCCCTCCCAGAACATATATATCCCTGGTAACAAAATCCACCTTGATTAGCTCCTCTTGCATTTCGAGATATTCCAACTTCCTCTTCCTTTCTGAAACAGAATCCTCAGATGGCAACGTTGTTACCCCAACAGTATCTACAACCTCATCTGGCAAAGAAGAGAGTGTAGCTTGAACAGCTTCCTCTGGTCTGACCTTTCCTGAAACAGAAAATGCCCTACAGAGAGAATGGAACAACTTCCCAGCAAATCCTTAAAAAGATAATATTTAAACAGAGAAAATACTAAGATACCTAGAAAGAATTAAGAGGGAGGACGGCACAGAATGGTTGAGAGACAGATCCAGCCAGTCCCTAAGCTGCAAAGAAATGTAACAATTTACATCTCCAAAAACTGAGAATTGTTTCAGCCGTACAACCATATGAAGGGGGGTTTCTGTTCAGGATTAAGAAATGTCTTTCAAGGTCCAACTATATATGCAAACGCCTTTCGTATTGCATTTAAGAGATACACCAACAACCATTATTTTAAGACATTATTTTGTTATGCAACCAACACAATAACAGCGATACAGAGTCTTGAGAATTGTTTGAGATATATGTGACAGGTGTAGAGAGTAGATCAGAGGGGGGAAACGCTATTACTAGATAGAACTGAGAAAAACTGTTGGAAAAACCATTACAAAGGATTTAGAGGTCACTGATTTACAATTCATAATAGAATATTATAGTATCTTTGATCAACATGGGAAAAAGCTAGGTTGTTATTGTTGTTTACTTCTGAATATAGGAACTAAGACCAGTGTCTTGTTCAGATAAGTTATCAAAGTTTTAAGTTAACAGAGTTCGACAGTTCAAGGACACCAAATTGCACTGAAATATTTATGATTAACCTGCTGTCGCATTTCTTCAACTGAAAGCAACCCAAGTAATCCTCGATCTCTACAAGCTTGACGAAGCTCTGCTTCTGACAGGGATTCAACACCCTCAAGTTGAATCAGTTTATCATCATTCTTGATCCTGCCAAAGGAAAACAATTTAGACTTATTGACCCTCAAAACATCAATGAGTCTACTGACTGAATATAGTAAACTTAGTAAAATAAATACTGTAGTGTTGAAAACACATAAATCTTCAAACATGGTGCGCAATGCTAAGCACAATTTCCCATTTTCCCCTTCCTTTTCTCCATTTGTGGAAGGGAGTGACCTATTCTTTTTCCTTTTGTATTTTATTTAAAGTAATGGTGTCCGCACATATTGAACATCATATGGTAGAGCTCGTACTAGTTATATTATACATGTACTTGACCTTAATTCATTACCATAAATACGTATATACAAAGAGCCTAATGGGAATATAGACTTGCATCTAATTTCCTGGGGAAAAAATCCTATTCTGCACAGACCACCTTTTATGAGAAGCTCTGAACCTAGACTGACCTGTGTCCCCTAAGCAGCCTATCACCTCCTTATCTGGCTCTCACACACAAACCACCTATCCACAACTTACTAGTATAGTACACACAAGATGTCATCAAGTGTGACAGCCAGACATGCATCAACACGAAGGAAAGACCAAGGAAACCTTATAAGAAGAAAGGTGTATAACAAGAAATAAGGGATACCAGTGAAAAAAAAAAAAATCAAATTGGGAATAGAGTTCCTGTGAAATTAGAATTTACCATGTAAAGGAGAGAGATCACAAAGGGGGTTCACTAAAAATAAATTGTTTGGCTCACATCAATTATATTTAGATATTAAGGATTTCTTTATTTTAAAGTTAGAAAATTAATTATTGAGCTTTTTAGTGAAAACACACACATTGCATTGTAAATCTGTACTTGTACAAACTCTAAACGAACATAGCCATCTAAGTTCTTTGAATTTCAATAAGTGTAATGTACTACTTTCTCCCACTAAATTAACATTTGAACTTCTGCCAGACCTGTTGATTCAGCTCCAACCGAATACTCTACGATGACTGAAGAAAGGTACGACATCAGGAAATAATGTACTACTAGTCCCTTCAGAAACTAAAATAATTTAAGAACCTTGTGTATTCTTCTGTTTCCTACAATTGTGTTATGCACTGTGACTGAAAAAGGAGTCAATAAGGAGGCAGACATTCAGACATTGGTAACAAACATAACAAATATACGAAAAATCCCTAAACAACAATGTGCAAAGAATTTCTTCACGATAAATCACAAAATGAAAGTTAGCAGAGAAGAGCCAATGAGCTGATGCATAAATAAGAAAAACAGAGAGGAAAGATAAATAAATGATTAATCTTACTCTTGTAATCTTTTGCGGAGCATGTAACGCAAGTATCCATCAGTTCCATATGGGCTGATGCCCATATATTTACACATATTTACCAAGCGAGGCCTGTTCTCCATTTTCACATCCAAAAAGCATTGTCATAAAAATATTAGGATCCCAAAGTATGAGACTAATAACTGGAGAACACAGCTTGTTGAACATAAGCAATGGTAGAAGGACCAACCTGCTAATGTTATCCAGGGTGAGCTCATCATTAAATAACTTTGCAAATCCTAAGATTTCATCATTAGAAACTCGGGCACCTGTTCTAACCTACAATAATAACATAGTAAGTACAGACATAATGATATCAATGTTGCACATATACGGGAACATAAAGCAGTTATATCGTGAAAAGCACTGCTGACTTTGTTCATAAATTCATCGAGATCTTCAGCTGTCTTCTTCATTTCTCCACTTTGTGAATTCTGAATCTCGTTTGCCATTTCTTTTACAGTATCTTGAAGAAACTTGGCATATTCTATTCTTGCATTTAGCCTTCTTTTCAACGCCTCCTACAAGTTAAGCCTTCCCAAAATTGAGAGATAATAAAGCACACCAGTAGTCAAGCATGTATTGTTTGATGAGTACAATAATAATCACCTGTTCTTTCATCTTGTCCTGGAAAGTGGATGGTAGCATGTTGGGAAACAATTTAAGGAATACTGGCAACAATAACTCCATAAATGGAACTATGATAAATACAGCGAATGGAACTAGCCTGAAAATATCAGCTGTTGTCCTTGTGAGTTGCTGTCTCTCCCTTCTAGAAAGATTCTTTCCACCAGCAAGTTTTAACATTAATCTGGAGCTTATCCTAATATCAGCCCAAAGTAGTTTCGTACCAAACCAGTAGTGTTGCAGGGTAGATTTAAATTCATCCCACCAGTGGCTAAACTTCTTTGCCCAGTCATCCCTAGTTAATGGGAAATCAGACAAGTCTAACAAAAATTATAACACACAAAAACAAGAGGTGGTAAATTGTAAACCTGCTCATTGACATTATAGTTCTGAAAGCTGGACCAATCCCTAAAATCTTAGTCCATAATTTTTTTATAATAGAATCAGCACTCTTCTGTGTTTCTTGAAATTGTTTAGCCTTGGCTTTTGCCTTTATGGTGCTCAAGCCTTCTACAGCCTCATCACATTCCTCTGGTGAAGCTTCCTTCTTCTGTTTAGGAGCTGATTGTTCACTTCCCCTGTTACTGCTACCCAATCCAGATTGATCAGCTGCAGCGGTGGAAATATGGCGCGTACATTGGGATATCCATCCCAACCTTGAAAGATAAACTAACTCTGTTTTGTCAGATCTAAATCCAAAACTTGAACCTCTAAAGGAATTACGCGAGACAAATCTTGAAGCTGCACAAGCTGCTAGATCATATTTGTTGACAGCAAATAATTTGTTTTCCTGTACATCTTCTGTAGTCGCAGATGAACAGAAGGGAAACCGACTCAAACCTTCTGACTCACTAGATTCTAAAGGCTGAGCATGCCCAACACTGGAGAATCCAAAAATAATGCGACCGGGTTGACTACATAGAGGGTTGAAGAAGAGGTTCCTTCTCTTCTTCAAAATCACTCTTGAAGCCATGACAGCAAATTCCAGGCGCTGATGTCAGTTTTCCCCAAGCAAAACGCTTAATAATTCAATATTTCAATGTCAATGATACAAAGACATTTCTCACCTGTAAAGTGCAAATCAAACTGCAATTAGTCATCGCAGCACATAATGCAATTCATCAATAGTAACAGAAGTGCACGTTTGGTCATACTTTGCGTTTCTTTCTTCAAAAACCATCTCAACTCAAGTAGTTTAGCACAACAACAAAAAACAAAAACAACTAATTCTACAAAATGAACTAATCTAAACACGCACTTTCCAAAGCAGTCATAGGATGATAAAATTAAAGCTAATTGCGACGCTACTAAAAAAATTCAAGCAAATAAAATCCACGCATTGTAGCATTTTTCATAGTATGAATACATACTAGAACTTCTAATAGGACACGGAGAACATGCTAAACATATGAAAACTGTGTTTGAGTTCAAATCACTCTCAAATTAACCGATTAAAGCACTCGCAAACGCAGTGTCCACTGTAAAACAACAGAAATATTCATTCTCCTCGAATTTCGCAGAAATCCGAATTGAATCGAGCTCAGCTAATCGAATACGAAACGCACCGCCGTTCTGAAAATACGGCAGGAAGAGAGGCGTTTTCACGGCGAAATAACCAGTGTTCGTTAACTGGAGAGAAGCTTAGAACAGAGACCAATCGATAACCGGAGAGAAAATGAGCGTCTTCCACAATGGAAGGAAATCATAACACTGCTATATAATAATAATAATAATTTTATTTTTTATTTTTATTTTTATTATTATAATTATTGCTATAAGGATTGGGTGAAGAAAGGAACAACTTTCTGGGAGTTTCCAATTTTTTCATTGATGCAGCATTTTTGTTTTGACTTTCCACTCTGAGTGTGTTTTATTTTATCATTATCCTTACTCCTTTTCAAGAAAATAAATTTAACATTTTGGACTTTAAACGGATCAATATGTGTTAATTTTTCCGAAAAGAAATTCAGAGGTAAATAGTAATTTAGAAGAACAAAAATTATTTTAGTCGAGTAAATTGTGAGACAATTAAATCGTGTTATAAATCGTGTTAAGTACATTCTCACTTCTGCAAAACTGGTTCTTGAACACACTGGACGTGTATGGATTAGTTGATTTCATTTTCTTATTGAATATTGAAAGTTAAACTTTTCTAAAATAGTAAAATTATCTCTCTTAATTTCAAACGATTTTCCATATTCACATTGTATTCTTAATGGTATGGTTTATTATTTTTTATGACTAAATTCTGACTTATTAATGCTACTACTGTATATAAAATTTACAGTGTATTCGTTTTTAATTATATATATATATATATATATATATATATATTTTTATATATATATTTATTTATATATATATATATATTATTATATTTTTTAAACA
>Ga0214543_1001752_pt1 | contig 42492 bp, 28 predicted proteins | sample CNSS2metaG_FD_160094 | JGI IMG/M metagenome (GOLD analysis project Ga0214543, IMG submission 160094) | Root nodule microbial communities from cowpea collected in UCLA plant growth center, Los Angeles, California, USA - CNSS2 | ecosystem: Host-associated > Plants > Roots > Nodule | place: USA...
AAAAAAAAAAAAAAAAAAAATATATATATATATATATATATATATATATATATATATATATATATATATATATATAGAGGGTTACTTAATTAATTGTGAATATTTTAATAATTTAAATGAGAATGGAGATATGGCGGGGACGGGTATTATGACGGGATATATTCATCCACATTCCCATACCCAATTGAAAAAATCGGAAATTCTCCATACCCATACTCATACCCAGTCAATGCGGAAATTTTCCGTCAAAACGGGGACGGGTTTAGACAATACTCACGGGACGGGTTTATTTGCCATCTCTAGTCGTGCATCATATTTAAAACATAAAACACACAGATAGAATAACATTTACAACAATATCACTAATCAAACTTTTTAAAAGCAAGTAATCCATTTTATTTAAAGGAAAGCACAGAAATATAAACATAACATTTGATAAACCCTCCACTGACCACCAAATATGCTTATGAAATGCATGAAATAATAGTTTTTTTTTGTCAGTAGAAAAAAATTGAAATATAGAAAGCACTTTCAACACATACAAAGTGAAAAAAAAATTACATTAAAAACAATAAAACAGAGCCTCTTATAAAAGAGTAAACCAATGAAACAAATCAAATAAATTACAGGCATATTTGTCTAAAACTCAGTTAATAAAATAAATTACATGATAAATATTTTTTTGTGGTAGTAATTCTGTATATTTTCACTATTCAATGCATTATTATGAATATAATATTACAAAGTCTGTCTCCATCAACGTAAAAGTAAACATAAAGGTACTCTTACCACACATAAAGAACAATACTGATTCGAGAATAGAACAATTTTTAGCAAACAATCAATCTTTAACACGTTAATCTCTCTTGACCAAAACATTGACAGATTGTTCGATGATGGGATTGACTTCTGTATCACTTCAACAGCTTGCAACTTCTGCTCAATTTTTTAATGGCTGAGACATTATTCCATTACTGTTCCAACATCTTCTTCTTAATTGGAAAATCTCGAAAGTCAAAGGTCGTGTCGTGTCCCATATCATATTCTTCTTTTTCAACCCTTTTCTGCACTATACACCAATTATATTATTCCTTAGCACCTTATGTACTAATAATTAAGATATCATGTGATAATTCATGTCTGACCTTTCATCAATATCAATAAAATACGAATCTAATTTACATATAAAAAATTAATATGACTTTCGATCTAAGATCTTAAAATAATGAATTTATAATCTTTTTTATAAATAATTCATGACTCAGATTTCACGTAACTCTATGTTGTGCCATAACAAAAAAGGGATGGCCATGTAGTGGCACAAATCCTCATTAATTACCCTCTTTTTTATGAAAGATGTTATTCCAAGAAAAAGAAATATAATTAGTCAATTGATTGAAACATGAATGGTTGGTGGAGAACCCCATCAATCTTGATTGTGCTAAAGTGGCCAACCCAAATGCCGAAGGAAGAAGGTCTTGGAAGAAAATGAGATACTTTTTTCAAATGGAATGTTTTTATCAAACAGATAGAATTGTTGGATTGCCCTTTCGGAGTAACACCTATCAATTTTCTCCAAAAGATTATTAAAGTCAAAATGATAATAATGTCCATTGCATGAAAGCATCAACTTTTGCCACTATAGGCCCTACCTTGAGCTTATAAAAGGACACTAACTGAGTAACTATATAGCAACACATAGCTTATGGATCCAAATTCATTAGCCAAGTGAAAACAAGTTTGGAGAAGTTGCTAAGTTTTTGTCTAAAAGTCTTTCATGGAGAGGTTGAAAGTGGAATGAAGCCAAGGATGACTTGCCGGCATTAATTTGCTACCAAACTAGCAATTTAGGTCGTTTCATTTGCTGGTTTTTCCGGCAGGTCATCCTACGGCTATATTTCACTTTTTTTCTCTCATGTCAGACTCTAATGACTTTCTTTTTTGTATAGTTTGAAGATGTTCTTTGATATTATTAGAATTTTATGTTGGAAAAAGATGTGCAAATTTGATTAAGCTGGCCAAAAGAGTCAAATATCTCCATGTTTCAGAAGTTTGTAACATATTCAACATTATAATGCTTTTCTTAATTAAAAGCATTGTTTTTATACTTTTTTTTTTGTGTATTTCACTATTAATTATATTACATATATATGAAGATTATTTGTGAAGAACTGTGTTATGTTCATGCAGGTCTTTTTGAGGTTTTCTGATGGCTATTATATACATCAGGGAGGGGAAGAGCACGAAGAGCACTTGTGTGTTGTAAACAGTGAAATCAATGTGTTAGACTTTGATATGTTGATGAAGTGAGTTTTCTGAGGGTGGTGCTACTCCTTTCTATGCACTTAAGGGTTTATTTCTAGGGTAGGAATGAACATTTCAATAGCATTTGATATCAGAAATCTGCCACATAATTTGGTATGATCCAATATTTTCAGGAAAATGGAAAGACATGTGATAGAGTGGAGATTTCTTACAAGGTGAAAATGCAGACATTTAGAACATAGTTTTACAATTTTTGATAATGTATGAAAGGCTTGTATTGTTTGGGGTCAGTGTTATTGGGAGTGCAGTTAGTAATTATGGGTTGCAGTTAGAAAAAGCCTGAAGAAAGTTATATATTAATGGGACCACCATCATTTTTTACTTATTGTTAACTCTCTACTTCGATCATCATTAGATTATCTATAATGTAATGTGATATAATGATCTAATGGTGATTGAAGTAGTGAATTAAAAGTAGATCAAAAAATAAATTAAAATATCGTTATCCAAAATTATATATTATCGTGAACAATATCAATGTATCATTGAAGAATTTCACATTCTAATATTTATTTTTCTTCTCTCTTATTTCCTTTTATCTCATCCCATAACATAAAAAGGCTTATAAGTACTAAATTAATAAACTTATAAATAATTTAAGGTTGTTTTTCCAGAGGAAAAGAAAAAATATGAATGTAAATGAGCCAAAGAAAACATGTTCAAGTTATATTTAAGTTAAATTCAAATTTTAAAGTAGTTGTAAAAATAATAGGTCAACTTCTAAACACAGTTAAAATTATTAAGATATGTTCAGATGAAGTTGTCCTTTTTGTAGGATCATATTTTATCTAATGTTAATTAAATGTTCTTTTGCTAAAGATTTTAAAAGAAAAAATTGTTAATGTCTATAAGATTTTCTCACATATATTACTCCTCTTATTTTGTTTAAAGTTGGTCATAACATATTTCGTAATATAGGTGGGAGAAACTCTAAGTCAACCTTGACTGCGATAACTTTTTTTTTTCGTATTAATTTTAAAATATTTTAATTGACATTAGTCCAAAAAGATAAATAATCTTAGTTGATGTAAATCCTGAAAAATCTGTGTCCTTATCAAATTTGCTCAAAAAAGTTACATTATTAATTGAAAAATTGTTAGAAATATTTAATATAATTTAAAAATAAATAAATAATATAACTTTTAATGTCTTGATTTGTATCTTTATATTGAGAAAAACATTTTTTTCAATTTGTTCAGAATTTTCAGTCTAATATATTATTAATATAGATATTAATACAGGTGTTCCATGAGTTCCCATTTAAAAGATATGTCATTAACTCAATCGATTGATTTAAAAATTATAAATTTTGGAGTTAATATGTGTTAATAATAAAAAAAATTACAAAGATTTTGTTATTTTGTCCATAGAATTGCCAGAAGTGTTTCTAATTTTGTTCACAAAATTATACAAGAAGTTTGATAAGAGATTATTCAAACTATTTAATTTTGTAAAATATTAGAAATGAAAATTACGACTTTTTGTTTTAATAGAAGTAATGAATGTATATCTTTATAAATATATTTATTTTTTGTATTATTCCTTAAATAACATCTCCATAGTGTCAATCTATAATGGTATAGTGAAAAATAAAATAAAATATTTTATTTTAAGTGATAAATGTTATATTACATGCTTTAACTCGTCCAAAATATATATGGAGAAACTTTATACTCTATTTGTCATATTCTCACATTGAATTTCTTAAAAAATTTGATAAAATTTCTTAGGAGTTATAAAAAAAATATATATATATATATATATATATATATATATATATATATATATATATATATATATATAAAATATGTCAAATTATGTGGTGTCTTGCAAAGACTCATATAAGAAGAAGAAAAACTTTTTGATTATTTATTTTGAAATGATTGAAACTTCTTACAATTATTATGAAATGTAGAGATATTTCCTTTAAAAAATAAATTGATTAAATTTGTCTGTGATATCTTTGGTATTGTTTTCTCGTTTAGTCATAATATTATTTGTAATTATTCTATAGTTGATATTCCTAAAATTTTTTGAGATTATTGAAGAAATATTATACGAAATTACTTTGGGGAAAATTTTCAAAAAACAAAATGTGCCATTTTTTCAAAGCACAAATACTCATTCCTTTCATCTGGTTTAAAAAAACAAATATATTCTCTCATTTCCTCCCCATTACATATTTCTACATATATTTTTTTGAAATATTCTATTCCCACCGATAAAAAGGAACTTTTTAGCATTGGGGCAGTGCCAGTTGACCGAAGAAAAAGAGGATGATGCTTTAATCACAGAAAATGTGTGTTTTTTAGCATTTGAAACTTCAAATCCATCATTCATATGTATTAAAAAAAGTTAAAACAAAGGAATTTGAGCTTAAACGTGATCATAAATCTAGGTTTGACTTGATTTGATATAAAGAAAAAGATAGAAACACAGAAATTGGGCTTTCAGAACCCTATGAGATGTTGGAAAGAGAAAAGAGATTAGGGTTTTGGTGAAAGAGTTTTTGATGCATAGGGTTCAAAGATGAACGAATCTGCAACAATGCTAGAAAGAAAGCTTGATTTTCTTCTTCTCATGTAACACTCTTCACACCTTATCACATTCATTTATACACTACACCAACATTTTTAGTAAGGTATATATATTATTTGAAGTTAATTTTATTATAAATTAGTAGTGTAAACACAGTGGTGATAACTTCTATGTATGCATTTTTTAAATTTAAATGATATTATATTAATAGATAATAATAATTTAATGTTATTAAGTTAATACATAAAATAAATATATATTTATTAAAAGTGAAATGAAAAGAATAAAAAAAATAATTGTTGATGATTAAATAAAAGGAAAAAAGATAAACAGTTTTATAGAAAATAGATGAAAGTAACAGTTAATTTTAAAAAGTTTAATAATTATATTATAAAGAGTATAATTGTATTATGAAATGTATACACAAAATAGGAAAAAAAAATTATATATTATTATAGATAAATTATTATGTTCTTCTCGTTCTTATTATTAACTAATGAACGAGTCTTATTCATGCCAGTAGATTTTATCAATGTAGAATGTCATTTGATTTAATAGTATCATATATACGAATTTTATGTTATACTATCATAAATTTAAATTTCGTTGCCATTACTTTTTTATAATTATTTTAACGTAAGAATAACTTCTTAATAAATATAAATTCAGAAAAAATTACACATTTGATATACATATAATTTTATTATTATTAATTTATTAAATTCATTATTTATATTATATTTAATTTATAAATTAAATATATTAATATTATATTTCAGTTCATTATTTATATTTAATAAATTACATTAATGTTTAATTAATAATTTAGTTTTTATATTTAAGTTTATAATCATTATTTTTTTACTCAATTGGGTATCTTTATTTTTAAAATAGAGATAATTTGATTTCATTTATTAAGTGTTTAAATGAATTAGCAAGAGAGTCAACTTTTGTTCTATGATTTTATTTTATTTATCTTTTTTACTCTCTTCTTTCTAAACTATGGATTACAAAGTGAATCACAATCCAAGGGCGTTGATCTGCCCAAAACACGATGGGCTAAGTTAACATTTTCAGTCTATCAATCTATTTTAGTTTAGTCTGTCTACCCATCAAATTGGCGAGCAAAAAGTAGGAAAAAACACTACCATTAACACTAACATTCAATTGTCTGGATTATCATGTTGATAATATGTTATAAAATGAAGAAGAGAATAAGAAGAGAGAATACACACTAATTTTACCTACAGGAAAAATCTCTATTTATAAGATAAAAAGGCAAATGAAATGATACAATTACAATAATTAATACGAACAATTTAAATTACATTAATAATAATCAATTATGAGTTATTGTTAACAAGTGAATGGATATCCATTAATTTCAAAACAATCTTTTAATTTTAACTTATCTTACAAGACTAAAATTTCAGTCATTAAAATTGTAATTATAATAAAGTGAGTATTTGTTAAAAAAGATAAGAGAATGTGAATCATTGTTTAAGAAATAATTAATTTTATTAACTAAAATAATATAAATATATATAACTTAATTTTATAAAGAGAAAAATATTCTTTAAAATTTGTAAACAATAAAAATAATCATTTTAAAAATTCAATTAAATCTCAAATTGATCCTTTAATTATTATTTTTTTAAAATATTTTAGATCTTTAATTTTATTTTTGGTTCGTTTTTTTTCTTAATTTAAATTTTTTTATATTTAATTATATTTTAATTTTTAATAACATTAAAATATAGTTATTTTATTATTTAATTATTTTTTAATTTTTATCCGTAAACGTTAAATAAAATATTATAACAATTATATAATATTTATGAGTATTCTTTAAAATAAAATTATATTACTTATGATCCAGTGAGACTTTATTTAATATTTAAAATAAAACTATATTACTTATGATTCAGTGAGATTTTATTTAATATCAAAGTTCATTATGAACTTTTATATATTTTAAGACGTATTAATTATTTTTAATCAATATTCTCGGCACACCAGTTACCAAGACGCAAAATAGTCAATAGTAAATTGTTTCAAAATCACATATTAATTGTTATTGTTAATCTGTGTTAAAAATTAAATTATTACAGACAATAGGGATAGAAGAAGCGTTGTACTAATAAATATATATTTAATGTTATGTTAAAAAGCTCCATGTACATTTAATTTATCTTTAACTAATATACCTGCTGTAACAGTCAGTGGAAAATATAATCATAGAGAGAAACAAAAAGTTTAAAATGTATTTTCAGTTCTAAATTGAGGCATTATTTTATTTTATTTTTTAATTAAAAAATTTCAGATTTTATAGGTCGATATCTCATAAAATGTTAATTTTAATTTTAGTTATTAAGTGTAGGGGTGTTAATAATATTGATGGTGTGACAAATAATGAACATGTTATGTCATAATGTCATGTTATTTGAGTTTAATTGACTGATATTATTTTTAAAATAATTATTAATTTTTTAAAATACCTTTTTAGTCTTTTAATTTGAACATATTTGTTTTTGGGGATTTCTAAATAAAATATTTCATTCTTTAGCTCTCCAAATTTGTAACCATCGTTTATCACATCATCAATATCTTTATTTTCTAATCCCAAAATGTTAAAAATAACATTTTTAAAACTGTAGAACAAACGGATAAAATGTTTGAATTGGTTGAAAAAAAACACAATATTACCCCTTAGAAAGAAGACAAAGCTTCATATTTAACAAAGTTTTTATCTGATTAACCTGTAATGATATTTTCAATAAGGTCAATATAAGTGCGTTCTAAATATTTTTCTTAATTTTTAATATATTTCGTACCTTCGAAAAAAAAAATATTGTCATCATTATAAATTTGTTTAAAAAAAAGTTAAATATATTTTAAACTTGGCAACTAAATATGTTTTAAGACAATAATTTTAATTAATGTGGAGTGAGAAACATTATTTATAATAATAATAAAAAAAACATAATAACACAATAAAAACATAATAAAAAAATAAAAAGAAACCCATTTAAACTAAAATCAATTCAATAACTCCCTGAATTTGTGCAAAAGAAGATTATAAGCAACCACTTTTGAAAAAAAAAAATAGACTTATTTAATAGACAGTGAATATGTAGATATAGAATTTGCCCTAATTTGGTTGACAAGCATATTTACATATACAAAAGTTGTAACCTTTAGCATAGAGTTTACAAGTCCCTACTCCATCTTTGTATTTTGCAGCACATTTTGAATTGCAGCATTCTTCACCACATTCCTCCTTGCAAAGTCCCTGAGAACCATTGCACTGCCTTATAGGATCATCATCATTTGAATCTTCTTTCACTTCTTTTTGCCCTATTATGCACACAAACAAATCAACAAAAATATTCATATCACTTCTTCACAACAATCATATATAATCCTAATTCAGGAAGAAAAACTATAAAGTTAATCTATCAGTAGAATCAGAAAGAAATACGCAAGAGATCGTGGATTCAATTCTCCTAATAATAAAAAATGGAAGATTGATTTAAGAAAGATGTGAAAAGTAAGATATGAGAAATCGTGGATTCAACTTCTCCATTAACGACGACTCACATTTTTTTATCAAAATAATAATTTAGAAAGAGACTAACCTGTAACTAGCATAACAAAAATGGTAAAGAGAAGAAAATGGAAGAAGATGTGCTTCACCATTCTGTGTTTTGGAGTCTCGAAATGATTTTGATGTGATATGCAGTGAAGATCATAGCGCTATAAATAAGAGTTTCTGTGCATTGACTCGAGGCTAGCGAGCAATATTATGATTGTTAAAAGCTGTCTTAATTAAGGTTTTGCTAAAACGTATATATAATATTAGAACTGTTAAAATGGATTGTTTTTAGAAGAAAAATATGAAAAATAAAAAATAAAACCGGTTATGATATGTAGTGCTGAAAAGTTTTAGAAAGGAGTAAGAATAGAGAGGATGTCACCAAATTACTTTATCCTGCAATTATACTTTCATACATGTCACGTGTTGACACGTATATGTATTTAATATTTTAGAATGTTTTACTCATATTTTTTAATGTAGTATTTAATTATATATATATATATATTAGTATTTTTATAATAGTAATAATGATTTATAAATTTTATATTAACAATTTTAATATGTATTATTTTAGTTTATATTTATAAGATAATAATTATATATTTATTGTAATTTTAGACAATAGTGTACACTTTTTAATATATGTATATCGGTATCATATCTGATACCTTCATCATATTTTTTTTTACATTTGGAAAAACATCATTACATATTTATTTATCATAAATAAATATTTTGATTTATTTAAAGAGGTATTTAAAAACTACATGATGTTAGCAAAACTATTTTAATAAACTATAGAATAAAATTAATGTGCATTAAATTTTACTTTAAATATATTGAATGCTATTTATGAGTGTTAATTCACTAAAGTTTTCTTCTATTAAAAGGCAACTATAAATACTAAATAAATTAGTATTCCTAGAAGATAATGTCTTTGATTTAAAAAAAATGATAACAATAAACACCACATTTTATTTTTAATTATAAAAAAATTAAAATATTTTTTCAATTTCAAACTCTAATAATCCCTCCTTTCGTTTTTCTTATAAATGTCACATTTTTTTAAATACTTTTAGTTAGTTGTCATTTTTAGAGTTTATGTATATACTAATTAGTTTTTTGGTATTTAAAAATGTTCTGGTTCAGAAAAAATATTGGATAATTCTTCACCAAAACAAAAAGAAATTTTTTATGACTTGTTTAGGCCAAAAAACTGTCGTCCCTTGACCATGGGAGTAACCTTCTTATTTATATCATAATTAGTTACAAAATATTAAATCCTAGATATACAAAATAAAATAATAACCAAAAGGAAATTATTTTCTGCTCCTAACATATCCCTAAATATAATAACAACCCAACAAAAAGGAAATTATCTTTCACTCCTAAAATATCTCCAAATATAATAACAACCTTATTAACTCCTACAAACACCACCAAGCCCAAAACTAACGGGATTAATATTCTCTCCCTCGGTGTTTTACCGAGCCGATACCAAAACCCACTTATTCTCTCGGTTTTTAACCGACTCAATCTTCTGGTCTAGTACATAGCTCTCCAAATTCTGCACGATCTCGCCCTTAAGATGAAGAGAGCAAAATTTGTCTTATCAATACTGCCCTTCACCACTTCCCGTAAAATCATCATTACTCCCTGCATTTACGCCTCCACGTGTAACTTATCTACCGTTACTCCCTGCATTTACGCCTCCACGTGTAATCTATCTAACGGTTACCCCTTCACTCCCTTTTTTGAATACCAAACGACGCTCGTTTCTCCCTTTCACTTTGCCCCATTAACTATTCTCGCACCTCTCACATTTGTCACACTCAAGCTTTTCGACTCCCCAACGTCTTGTTCAACCACCATTTCCTTCTTCTAGGTATTTCTTCTTTTCTCGTTCAAATTCCATACCTGCACTTTCTTGCCTCTTGTATTGGCTTCTTATACATTATCTCTGTTTTCTGCACTGTGTTTTAGCTTGAACTTGTTTTTCCCCTCTTTGATCGCCCCTAACTTATTTTGAGAAAACTTTTCCCTCGACATACCTTCAATCGCCCTCCATGAATGATCACTATAATGCCCTCTATTCCTGGGCCCCTCTGACCTTGCGGAGGGAAACCTCAACCATGACTACCCTTACTAGAGTTAGAGCTTTTAGACGCCACCAAACTTTATGTAAAAGCAATGAATCTGATGTAACCGTAATCGCCTGCGAGGGTGACGAACCTATCTGTAGGGATGGCAATTTATTCCCTATTTCCCCTCAAAAATTTACTTTTATGTACGTTACCTTATTTGAAAAACTAGGTTTGCGTCTTCCCTTTAACACCTTCGAAAAAGAACTCCTCACCATCCTGAATGTCTCTCCTTGCCAACTTCACCCTAACAGCTGGGCCTTCATTCGCGCCTTTCAGATTTTATGCACCCATTTCGGTATTACCCCTTCAAGCAACATGTTTCTCTATTTCTTCGAGTTACGAGCCCCTCACAAAAACTACTAGCATCTCTTAGTGGAGTTAGTGGCCGAGCTCTCCTAACCCTATACAACTCTTCTTACAAGGGTTTCAAAGGTATCTTCATAAAGATAGTCGCCCCCGACCATAGCCCTTCCCTTCTAGAAGGCTTCCCCTTGTATTGGTGCCAATCACCTAACCTCCAATCCCCTCGGCAATTAGAAGACCTGGATCCCTCTGAGAAAAAAAACTGCCTGATGCTGGAACAACTGGATGTTATTTTTGATACCCGAAAACTATTAGAGCTGGAATTCCGAGTGGTGGATCTAAAATTCCACATCGGTACTTACTTTACAACCGTCTTCTTACTATAACATGCTTAATACTGACTCTCTCCTTTTAACCGACTCTATTTATTTTTGCAGAGAACCTGATGGTGATGTCCCACGAAGATATGCTAAAACGAGCTCGCCAACTTAAAAAACAAAAAACCTCCACCCCTGGCGCAAGTCCTTCAGTTCCCCCTCCCCGTATTGAACTCCACGAAGAAACATCCGAGCCTGACCTTGAACCCCTAACCAGAAAATTCAGAGCCCGAGGCAAAAAGGTCCTCGAAGCCACCTCCCAACATTCAACCTCCCAAACTCAATTGGCTCCCCTCCATACCGCAGATGATACTGAGTTAAGCTTCTAGCACCCCCAATTCCTCAATTCCCAACATAGTCGAAAACACAACTACCTCCGCCACGACATCAACCTACTAAGAGCCCAAGATCTCCAAACTCTTCATGAAAGCATCTTAGCCGACCTCCACAAGGCCGAGGCATCTAGTCTCATGCTGATGGACCAATTTAACCTCCAATCCACTCAGAAATCCCTTGACCTGGAGCAGAAAGATCAAGCCTTGATACTTTCCAAAATCGAAACCTCCCGCTTGACCAATGAAGTCACAGAACTAACCAATCAAGTAAAAAGAAAGGATGAATTACTTGCAGATTTACAGCACCAGCTGAGAACCCTTGAAGCCGAGAAGGAAAGCTGGACTCTTAAAGAGAAGGATCTCCTCCACAATTCAGAACTTCTCAAAGATCAGATCGGTTCCTCCTTAAACATGAGATTCCAACTGGCCCTTGAGCAAGTCCGAGTCCTCTACCCAGATGCAGACTTGTCTCCAGCGGATATCTCCAAGTCGGTGATTGACGGACAACTGGTGGATACTGACGACTGAGACTTCTTGCTTAGTTATAGACTTATTTTGCTTGTATCGCCCTTCAAACTTATTTTACCACTTGCTACTTCTATTTCCTTATAATCTGTTCGAATATTATGCCCTATTTTACTATTACTTATTTTCCCTACAATCTATTAACTATCACTTACACTCTGCCACCACCTTCGATCGTGGTTTTAAACAGAACTCTCAAACCTGCGCTCGCAAACAAAAACTTCAAAGCAATTAATAACTCCAAAGCAAGTAATAACTCGCTTATAAACCGAGCTCTCAACCCTGCAAACATCAAAACTCCAAAGCAAGTAATAACTCGTTTATAAACCGAGCTCTCAATCCTGCAAACATCAAAACTCCAAAGCAAGTAATAACTTGTTTATAAACCGAGCTCTCAATCCTGCAAACATCAAAACTCCAAAGTAAATAATAACTCGTTTATAAACCGATCCCTCAATCCTGCAAACATCAAAACTCCAAAGCAAGTAATAACTCATTTATAAACCGAGCTCTCAATCCTGCAACATCAAAACTCCAAAGCAAATAATAACTCGTTTATAAACCGAGCTCTCAATCCTGTAAACATCAAAACTCCAAAGCAAATAATAACTTGTTTATAAATCGATCCCTCAATCCTGCAAACATCAAAACTCCAAAGCAAGTAATAACTCGTTTATAAACCGAGCTCTCAATCCTGCAACATCAAAACTCCAAAGCAAATAATAGCTCGTTTATAAACCGAGCTCTCAATCCTGCAAACATCAAAACTCCAAAGCAAATAATAACTTGTTTATAAACCGAGCTCTCAGGCGCGGAATAGAACTCATAGGTTCTTTTTAACCTCGAGCTCATAGGCTCGGAATAGAACTCATAGGTTCTTTTTAACCTCGAGCTCATAGGCTCGGAATAGAATTCATAGGTTCTTTTTAACCTCGAGCTCATAGGCTCGGAATAGAACTCATAGGTTCTTTTTAACCTCAAGCACATAGGCTCAGAATAGAACTCATAGGTTCTTTTTAACCTCGAGCTCATAGGCTCGGAATAGAACTCATAGGTTCTTTTTAACCTCGAGCTCATAGGCTCGGAATAGAACTCATAGGTTCTTTTTAACCTCGAGCACATAGGCTCGGAATAGAACTCATAGGTCTGAACAATACTTTATTATTAAAAAATCAGGAAGAAAAAAATATCTTTACAAAAAACAAAACAATTTAACCAAAATATCAACTAAAGTAAAAACGCAAATTAGTCGCATTCCATGTTCGTGAGATCTCCTTTCCCTCTAATGTTTCTAATTTATAAGCTCTTTCTCCTAATACTTGTTTAACACGATAAGGCCCAGTCCACTTCGGCGCTAACTTGCTATCCATCTGAATTAACTGTGCTTTCCTTAATACAAGATCTTGTGCCTTGTGCCTGAAAACCCCGAGGTACCACCTTAGTCTTGTAACTTCTCTCTAGCCTCCTTTTCATCGCTTCATTAGAAATCTGAGCCAAATCCCGAACCTCATCTATGACATCAAGGTTTGCTCGCAAGCCCACTTCAGAAATCTCCTCGTCGAACAACCGCACTCTTCCTGTGTTCTCCATAACCTCTATAGGGATCATCGCGTCGGTCCCGTACACCAGAGCAAAGGAGGTCTCTCGGGTAGACGTCTGGGGAGTGGTGTGGTATGCCCATAATACTCGATGTATCTCATTTGGCCATTCTCCCTTTGCTGCCACTAATCTTCGTTTCACACCCCTCAATATCACTTTATTGGCCGCTTCTGCTTGTCCATTCGTCTAAGGATGCTCCACCGAAGAGAAAACTTGTTTAATCCCAACCTCTTCACACAATCGCCTCACTTGTGAACATGCAAACTGAGTTCCATTGTCCGAAATAATTTGGCGTGGAACACCAAATCGACATATTATATTCTTCCAAATAAATTCTCGGACCCGACTACCCGAGATCACAGCAACTGGTTCGGCTTCAATCCACTTTGTAAAATACTCCACAACCACAATCAAAAACTTGAATTGTCTGACCCCTTTAGGGAACGGTCCTAGAATATCTATTCCCCAAGTGTGGAAAGGCCAAGGTGTATTAATAGAGTGCAGGACCTCCAGCGGAGCGCGACTCCAATCGGCATGTTTCTGACACGATTCACATTTCTTGACATACTCCACACAGTCATTCTTCATAGTGGGCCAAAAGAACCCTCCCCGAACTATCCGCAACATCAATGTTCTCCCCCCAACATGACTCCCGCAAATACCCTCATGAAGTTCGGCCATGAGCCGAGACGCCTCCCGCCTTCCTACACAAATCATCAAAGGTCTGGAAAATCCATACCTAAATAAATGACCATCTATCAGCGTATATCGACTTGAATTTTTTTTTTATTTTCTGTGCCTCATTAGGATCCTCTGGCAATTTGTTATCTGCAAGATAGCTTCTTAAAGGTGCCATCCAAGATTCTTCAGTCGCCAAAATCTCCAAAACCTGATGCTTCTCTCGTGTATCCACCCGAGGAACTACCAACGTTTCTCTTATCACCGACTTATGCTGCCCCGGTCTCGAACAACTAGCCAACTTGGATAACAAATCGGCTCGGCAATTTTGTTCCCTTGGAACATGCACCAATTCAAAGAGAACAAAATTCTTCGCAAGAGATTGGACGACCTCCAAGTACTTGGCCAACTGCGGATCACGAGCTTGAATTCTCCAGTCACCTGACCTGCTACTAATGCGGAATCACTTTTGACCAACAGCCTAGTGTTACCCATCTCTTTAGCCAAAAGCATCCCCGCTATCAAAGCTTCATATTCTGCCTTATTGTTACTAGCTTTGAAAGCAAACCTCAACAATTGTTCAATTAATACTCCTTCTGGCCCTTCCAAAACTATACCAGCACCACTACCTCTTAAATTAGAGGCCCCATCCACTAATAGGATCCAAGTTATCTCCTTTACAGTCTAATCCGCAACGGGCGGCTTAGATAACTCCACCACAAAATCAGCCAAAAACTGAGCTTTGATCGGTCCTCGCGATTCATACTGTATCCCATACTCCGAGAGCTCTATTGCCCATTTAACCAACCTGCCCGATATATCAGGTTTTTGCAATATGTACCTGATCGGCAGATCCGTCATCACCTTGACACTGTGATTCTGAAAATAATGCCTCAAACGCCGAGCGGACACTACTACAGCCAACGCGGCTTTCTCTATAGTGGGATATCTCACCTCAGCACCATGAAGCACTTTACTTACGAAATACACCGGCTTCTGCTCCCTATCGCTGTCTCGGACTAACACCGAGCTGACTGCATGCTCGGTCACCGAAATATACAACGTTAGATCAGCACCTTTTTCAGGCTTGCACAATACAGGTGGTTTGCTTAGATACTCTTTCAATTTTTGGAAAGCTTCTTCACATTGATCGGTCCATTGAAACCTTTCGTTTTTCTTCAAGCATTGGAAGTAGGGAAAACCCCGATCTCCACTTTTAGCAAGAAAACGGGACAAAGCCGCCATCCTCCCCGTCAGTCTTTGTACCTCTTTAACATTACTTGGACTCCTCATATTTATGATGGCCGCACATTTGTCGGGATTAGCTTCTATCCCTCTCTCGGTAAGCAAGAAACCGAGAAACTTTCCTGCTCTAACCCCAAAAACACACTTCTCGGGATTAAGCTTAAGTCTGTACTTGTTGATGGTAACAAATAATTCCTCCAAATCTCCCTTATGCTTCTCCTCTTCTACCGAAGTAACCACCATATCATCCACATATGCATGGACATTTCTTCCCAACATGGACGCCAGAATTCGGTCCATCAACCTTTGATAAGTGGCTCCCGCGTTTTTTAACCCAAATGGCATTACCCGATAACAGTAATTAGTTGTTCCTCCCATAAACGCTGTCTTATCTTCATCTGATGAGTGCATCTTGATCTGATTATAGCCTGAATAAGCATCCAAGAAACTTAGCAAAGCACAGCCCGACGCACTATCAACTAAGGCATCTATATTGGGCAAAGGATACGAATCCTTTGGGCAGGCATTATTCAAATCCGTGAAATCCACACACATCCTCCACTTTCCGTTGGACTTTTTCACCATCACCACATTTGCCAACCAAGTCGGATATTGTATCTCCCGTATATGAGCCGCTCCTAATAGCTTACATATCTCCTCGGTAGCTGCCTGGGCACGATCTCCGCTCAACCGTCTACGCTTTTGAACTTTAGGTTTGACCGAAAGGTCAATGTTAAGCTTGTGACATAAAAAATCGGGATCTATCCCCGTCATATCCGTTACACTCCAGGCAAACGAAGAAAGGTTTTTCTTCAGTACTTGTATGAGTTGTTGCTCTTGTTCTGAACTCAGATCCCCTCCAATTCTTAACTTCTTACCCTCTACAAGCACCTCTTTCACCTCTCTTACAGGTTGCGGTCTTCTTTCAGGGTGTACTAGTCTAGGATCTAACTCGGGATCTATGACCACCTCCGTTGTGCTTACTGAATATGCAACTTTCCTCCTTGACCTTAGACTGTCTTCATAACATTTGCGAGCAACCTCCTGATTCACGAATAAAGTGAGGACCTTCCCACCATCAGAATGAAACTTCATCTTCAGGTGCACCGTTGACACTACTGCTTCCAATTTATTGAGAGAAGGCCTTCCCAATAGTAAGTTGTATGATGAAGGAGCATTGACAACTATATACCATACGAATATAGTTTTTGCGTCTTCTTTGTCCCTAAAGGTCGTTCGAAGATCAACATACCCTTTAACCTCCACCTGATCTCTTGAGAAACTCACAAGCACTCCGTCAAAGGGCTTTAACTGGTCCATCGGTATTTGCAACCCTACGAAGGTGTTCCAAACCATCACATCGGCAGAACTCCCCTGATCAACCAGCACCCTATGAACATTCCTTCCCATCATAATCACAGACACGACTATGGGATCATCTTCATGTGGGACTACTCCTTTTAAATCATCGCTCGAAAATATTATAGCTGGAACTTTCTTCGGCTTGTCAATCTTGGCAGTAGTCATGACACTCCTTACATATCGCTTCCTAGCCGAGCTAGTCTGTCCTCCCCCCGCAAAACCTCCTACTATCATATTAAAATCCCCCAGGACGGGTGTCTCATGCAAATCGGGAACCGTGCGGGTTTTCGATGGTTTCGCATCTGCATCCAATTTCATGAATTTCTCCAGGAGTCCCCTGTCTGCCAAGATAAAAAGCTGATTATTTAAAGCATAACACGAATTTGTGTCATGACCTCTAGCCTAATGAAACTCACACCAAGCCTCCAGTCTACTGCCGAGTGTCCTCCCCGTGATATTATGATAGCGCAAATGCTTTGCTATTTCCGCATCCTCCAGTATTTGGGCGAGAGCCACCCTGAAACTCGGGATATTCTGAACTCCCTGTGAAAGGCGTGATTTTTGGAATTACGAAATTCTGTGGGATTGGCTCCTCCATGATCGAATCTGCTAGAGGACTAGCATCACCGACATCAGGGTTCAACCGACTGGCATATCGGAAACCAACCCTGGTGGCCTCCAATCGGTTTTGCATATCTTCGTTTGCCTTTCGTAGTTGTTCTTGTTGCCGCAGCGCCTCTTCTAATCGTTGATGTGTTTTTTCGGCCTCTTTCCGCAATCTTTCTCTCTCTCCCAAAGCTTCTTCCCGGAGAGCCTGTAAATCTTCCTCTGCCTTCTTACGAGTTTCTTCTCTCTCCCTTTCTAGTTGAACCTGATCAGCCTCTTCCTTCAGTCAGATTTCCTCATTCTGTCGTTGCAGCTCCAGAATGCTCTACATTATCTGCTGCCTGGTAGGCCCTTCACGCGCCATTCCTCTACCTCTATTCATCCTCGAGTTTGTCTCTCTTTTTCTTTTTCTTTTTGTGTGTGTTTATTATCCTAATGGGGTAAGGATCGAGTTTTACCGAACCCCACGGTGGGCGCCAATGTTCTGGTTCAGAAAAAATATTGGATAATTCTTCACCAAAACAAAAAGAAAGTTTTTATGACTTGCTTAGGCCAAAAAACTGTCGTCCCTTGACCATGGGAGTAACCTTCTTATTTATATCATAATTAGTTACAAAATATTAAATCCTAGATATACAAAATAAATTAATAACCAAAAGGAAATTATCTTCTACTCCTAACATATCCCTAAATATAATAACAACCCAACAAAAAGGAAATTATCTTCCACTCCTAAAATATCTCCAAATATAATAACAACCTTATTAACTCCTACAAACATCACCAAGCCCAAAACTAACGGGATTAATATTCTCTCCCTCGATGTTTTCCCGAGCCGATACCAAAACCCACTTACTCTCTCGATTTTTAACCGACTCAATCTTCTGGTCTAGTAAAAAAATATGATTATTTTTCTATTACTTATAATCTTAAACTAAAATCAATTACTCTCAATTTTAAAAAATTATATTTATATAAGTAACTTAGATTAATAGGTTTTATATGTGCATTAATTATTACTCTCCTATGTAAGAATGAACAAGGATCGAATAGATAGTGTTTATCTGTTATTCGATCTATACTAAAAAATATGTATTACTATTCTATTCTGTTATACGTCACCTGTTCGTTTAAAAAATATTTGTGAGTTTCTTTTAAAATTTTCTGACATAAATATTTAAAATAAAATTATTGTTTAATAAGTTTTTAAAATGAGATAAAAAATAATTCAAAAAAATATAAATTCAAATTTTATTATGATCAATTATGCATGTAGTTCGATTATAAATTAAAAAAAAATATTGCTGAAAAATTTATTATGATTAATTATCCATGAAAAATGAAATCAAATTAATTTTGAAACTAATTTGGATACAATTAAAATTTGTATATATTTATTGTATTTAATCATTTTAGATCAATGTAGCAGACTTAATTAATGATCATTCATTTCACAAAAAGATTATTGTAATTGAGAAATGTGACCAAGTTGTAGAAAGTTGAGCAACATAACACTCAATTTGTTGACTCTATATTTAGATTTTAGTTTTAATTACTGTTTCATTGGATAGATGAGGAGGATGGATAAGAGATTAGAAAAGTTAAACATTAATATGTCAATCATAAACAATCTCCACAACTTGCTATATAAAATCTAAAATACAGCAATTACATGTACAACCTATAAGTGTAGAGGTACTAACAAAGTTAAACTGAATTAATTAAACACTAATCTTTTCTCTCACCCATAAATAAATAGATCAAACAAAACATAGCAGCATGCAATTAAACTGTAAAACAAAGTGAATTTGTAAGAACGGGGAAGAACCTGAGTAGAAATAATGATACAAGATGGTAGCACAAGGATAAGTGAGAAAACAAAAATAAAATAATATCCAAAATCATGAGTGAAAAAAAAGAGGAAAAATCATGGTGGAAAAACTAGATGGGTAGCACCTCTTCTTGGGAAATAATGACATCGAATTCAGCTTTGGATGACTCGATTACACCTTCGGCTCAAACTGACTTGGCTCAACCTTTAGTTATGGTTGACTCAAATCGACTATATGTTTAAGTCGACTTGAGTCTACCTCCATCATGAGCTAACTCAGTTCAACCTTCGTCTCGAGCCAACTCTACTCAACCCTTGCCTAGGGTGATTCGGCTAGACTTTTAGCTCGAACTAACTCGAATCAACCATCGGTTCGGTCTGACTTGACTCAACTATCAACCTGAACTAACTCAGCTCAACCATTAGGCTGGTCTACTCGGCTCAACCAGCGGTTTAGGTCGACTCGACCATTGGCCCAGGCCAACTCAACTTAACCTTCGTCTCGGGCTGACTAAGCTCAACCTTTATAAATGGAGTTAAAAGGAGTAAATTTTAGGGTTGAAAATATGTTTTTTTGTCCCTTAATATTCAATAAAAATTGTAATTAGTCTCTATTTGAAACTTTGGTGCAATTTAGTCTTAGAATTACATAAATTTAGTCTTTTTAACAAAATTTTGTTAAGTTTATTTGACATTTCAAACGTATTTCATGATTGTATTTGAGTTGTTTATACCGTTCGACACATTTTTTACTTTAATGTTAGCTTGGAAACGTATTTGAAACATAAAAAACTTAACAAAATTTGATTAAATATATTCAGACATTTCTAAATATGAGGAACTAAATTGGTCTAAATTTTTAAAAATCAACTAATTTTAATTTTTACTAAACGTTAAGAAGTGAAAAACATATTAAATTCAAAATTTTAAATTTCTTATAATTTTGAGGGTATTTGAAATTCTTATATTTTTTTTCATTTGAAACTCCTTTCAAAATTCTTTAGATTTGAGTTTCTTTCTAATTACTTTATCTAAACAAATCATTTTAGTATAAAAAAATTTAAATTCTTCAAATAAAGAAATTACTCTTTTAAATTACATTGTTAAAACATAACATTAAACTTTTTATTGAAAAAAAAGTCATTTAAAAATAATTAAAAGAATAGAAAGGTATAAATTAATTAAAATAACTGCCCTTATTATATTTTTATTCTGATTATTGTTTTAACCATTTGTTATATATTGATTATTATTTCAATATATATATATATATATATATATATATATATATATATATATAAACAAGCTATACTCGTATAAAGTGGTTAAAATGAGAAATTTTATTTAAATACTTTTATAGAAAAGACTTGATATCTTGCAGGACATAAGATGCAAAATTTTAGTTATACAAACCAGAGATGTGGTCATCACAAGTTTCTTAGCTCATTGAATCAGGAAGTACAATTACAAGTATATAAAACTTTTACTTCTGAAGCTATATCAATAAGATTAAAATTACAGATCTTCATGCTAAATCTAAAACCCCTACTTTAACACCATAAGCCTCATCAAGTGGCTATGAAGATTGCATCAAGGAGTAAAGTGATGCATAAATTTCTAGAACGAATGGTAACATTTGTATTTTAACTAAACATTTTGCATTTGCAGAGTTTTACAAAGATGAGCAACCACAAAATGAGATGATTTGATTCCCCCAAAATCAGTCATGCAATGAGAAAACTTACACAACCCAAAATGAAAAATAAGGGGCAGAGGGGGATGAATCAAGCTATTGATCCCTATCCCTAAGGAAGCAACACTAAAATGTTAGCCACAGTGACTGTGATGCCAATAGACTTTGCACTCAGTGTAGATAAAAATGATGTAATTTACAACTGCTACCCTATGAGAGACCAAGAACTAGGTCGAAAGCAACAGCTACTCCGACCAAAGAATGGATCAAAAATTTCTGGCTCAAGGTGCTGAATAATTAGAAAAAAGCTGCAACAAAGTGCTCAGTGTTCCAGGATTGAATTTCCTAGCAAATAGATAACATGGCTTCTGAATCCCATTCCATAAGCAAGGCCAACTTTGTACTTGTCTCTGTAGCAATACGTGATAACTTGTTAAGTCACTCAATGCATTCTCAATAAATCAAGGATATGATGAAAGCTTTCAGATGCATACCTTCTCATCACTGGAGACATGCACACTAACATCAATGGACTGCGAGTATGATTATGGAGTAATGAATATTCATGATCTCAGTTAGAAAATATATTGAAAGAGCAGTTGAATGAAAAAAAACTATTCTTTGGATTTCAAGGAAAACATGGTTCATAAGATTGGATATTCTCTTTACATTCACATCACTGGTGACTTTCTGTATTGAAAAATAAATTTATCAGAGCACTATACCGTAATATTCTTCAAAAGCTCATATGAAACATCTCGAACCCTGTATGATTTTGGATGCCACTTTCTCTCAGACCAGTCAACATGAGTTGTTGACCAATTTGCAATTCCACCAGGATCAACAATCTAAAACAGAATCGTATTAGTTAACAGTTTGAAACTGTTAGAGCAGGCCAGGATTACAGATAGAAATTCTCACCTGGAAGAATGTAGGTAAGTAATGCTCATCGGCAATGCAATTTTTCCCTTCAAAACCAGGCTGTAATATCATAATATTCACGTTAATAATTGAGCACAGTCAAATACGGATCATGATGAGAAGGAAGGAACTTACGGCAGACTACATATGTTGTATTGAAAGAAATTTCATGTAAATCATATGCCAAAGGCAAATAATCAACAAGCGTGTATTTGACCCTAAAAGTGAAATACTTACACTTGTTTGGTCTGATGACCATGCCAGTTCAAAGCAAATTACTAAAATATTCAATAATGATAAATAAAAGAAATTGCTCAAAATTTTAATGCAAACAGTATATAAGAACTGCACCTGACAGTATGCCTTAAATTTTGAGTAATACAGGTTGTCAGCCATAACTATGACAGCATGCTGGCGCTTCATTGAAAACCACTGCATCAGGAATCTAACAATTAGCCAGAGACATCTAAACAGATGACATAATTGTGCTCCTCCACATCATGTGTGGAGATATTAAAGCACAATAGGATGCAAATAGGACTACAGAAAAGTAAAAAGAAAAAGGGGGCGATTTCAGGCAAGAACAAAGAATTCTTCTGTTATTGAGAATCTATTCACCCCTATGTTTTAAGCCAAAAGACTGAACTTGATGCTTTAGTAAGCCTATTGACATAAATCATGGCCAAATCCATTTATTCAATCAATATCCTTTGAAAAGGGAAATTGCAAAATACTATTTGAAATGCAGAATTTCCAGCATGCAGCTTATTTAATATACCTGTGCACCCTTTCTAAAGTTCTTCATCTCAATTTCAGGTAACATGCGTTTTGAATACCTGCCATTGCCATGAGGACCAGGATCCGTAAAGCTAACAAGAAAAAGAAAAGGTTGGGTCAGTTGAGGACACCAAATTGGTGGCAGAAAACAGAAATTAGAAGAACAACCCACTCTACAAATGAGCACACGGGTAGGTATACTCTATGTAAAGCATGACATACCAATCAACAAAGCTGACGTTTGTGTACATCAGATAATCAAAAATATAGTCAAAGGTATACAATGGCACACAGCTGCAAAACCAGTACGAAAGGGTTAGAAACTAAGAATATAACTAAAAGTTATATCATGGCACATATTTACCTATCAGAAAGTAAAACAAATTGCTGGTTATCAGGATCTTGTAAAGCATTCGCCAGTAGTCGTCGTTCTGCATTAACCATAGATATTTTACCCCACACCACCTGCAATAAAGTAACCAACTATTAACACAGCTGCTAACTACAAAACAAGATTATCAGAAACAACTGATAATTACACTAGCTACCATAATAGCCACTTTTAGAGCAGATAGTTTAACGTCAAATTAAATTCATAGCTTATTATAAAAAAATTTAAAAAAATCTAACTAATGAAAGTGAAATATGTTGCTAAGGCACCCTCAAAAATAGTAAGTCACAGAAGTAAAACTAGACTAAACTTCATAGCCTATATATAATGTTATGTTATCCTAGACTTCTAACATAATTCAAATAAGCAAATACATGTACATTATAGTCTATTAACAGGAAGTAAAGTGTGAAATTGGAAGCTTATGTTATCAATGCAAAATATTGTCATTTCAGACAACCAGGCTGACAGAGTCAACACTACATTCCTATGCATGTCTATTAAATAGTTATAGCATCAGTTAATCTCTCAAGTTGATAATAAGTCCAAAGGACATTTTGGTTTCATATATTTGGGTACTCCAAAGTAGGAGATTCGTTTTGATCACTACATTAACAAAAGCCGACTCATGTAAAGAGGGTAAGTTAAAGGAAACTGAAAAAGAAAAACAAGTAACAACATTAAACAACGATTTAAATTAAATACATAAAAATGAACAAAACAATTGATAGGTGATAGGAATCAGACAATCATGAGACTAGTCACACACATGGTCACTATGTATATCTTGATTAATAAAATAACAGATGATAGTAAACAGAACAAGACACTAGTTACACACCTGAGCACTTCGTATATCCCGATTAACAAAATAACGGCTCACGTGAATTGGTTTAGTCTTAGATGCATGCACATATACTGAGAATTTCCCTTCATGTCCCTACCAAAAAGGAGAAAAGTATTCTTCCAGGTGAGCACACACTGAATTAGCATGGTTCAGAAGCAAAGACAATTAACCAACAGAATTACAACTACAAACTATGACAATTCATTCTCCCATATGCATATATCAAGAATTTATGAACCAAGCATATTTTACATCTTGTGTAGTACATTTATTCAAAATTATTAGTTAAGGCCCAAACACTCAACCTAAATATAAACCCATTATTTACCGCATTCTGTTAGGACCAGAAAGACCATTAGCAAATTTCATGCAAAGCACTTGTTCAGTACTCAGTTAAGTGTACAACAAACCAGTGCCCTAGTTTGTCACCGTTCCAACAGAAGGAATAAATTTTCCAAATTCTATTAAATCGAGATATCCTGCTGCTTCTCCCTCATCCTAGCACTATTAAAACAAGAATAATAAAAGATGAACGAGTTTCATAATCAATGGAATTGTTAGCGCCATTGGAGAGAACAGCAGGTTATTTCTCTAACTCGTCAAAGTAAAGACTAAACTAAACATCGACTATACTATTACAGACTGCTATATTCTCAAGGATCATATGTTTTAGAAGTATCACAAATGTTTTAAAAAGAAAGTACTAAGTGTAATTTAGAAAGGAAAACACATTAGTTGATTTAGTAAGAGAGAAATAAGATCTTGCACATCCTAACTCATGTATAGCTTGACTGGCTCACATTTGTTTGTAAAAGAAATCATTTACAAATAAGATATGTGTACATGAACTAATACAATACATCAAAATAATAAAAATATAATCAGTTACAGATAACACGTAACAATTCCTTACTTGGAAAAATTTATCCCATAATCTTTCAAATGGTAGAGAACCAGGTGACAGAAACATGAAGGCGATTTTTGGATTCTTTGAAAGAACTACAGGTGTTTTCAAAATATCCCTAATAACAGCTCGTGATGCAATCTCTTCATCTGTGTATTCCCTTGCAGGAACTGGTGGAAGCCAATCAGTAATTGACCGGCAATTTCCAGAAGAAAAGATGTAACAAGCAGAACTGCTTTTTGGTGGGTAGATATAAGCACATACTAGAAACACGCACACGAATAAAACCAAGACAATAATCCACATTGGCTTCTTCATAGGAGGACGATGTCGTGACCCAGGCAGGATCTGCACATCGCCCATGCCTAGGCGCAAATCTTTTACTGTCTTCATCTATGCACTTGAGTCACAATTTTCACCACTTCCAACCAATTTCCTTTTCATTCATATTCCGCACCACTCTAAAATAATAAATCAAGATAAATGGCCAAAAAGAAGTCTTCAACAGGTTGATGCAGAAAAAATCTGAAATAAAAACAGAACAAAGATACATTAGCAAACAACTCGGCCAATTAAATCCACTAAGGTTCAGAAACCAACATCTGGGCCCGAAATAATATGCACAGTGCATGCTAAGATTCGCCACAGAACTGACTGCAACAGCTCAAAATATGATCAAAAGCAAACTTTTGACACATTTTTGAACCCCACATAGTATTTTACTGTCCAGTGAAAATAACTCGGTCACAAATTCCAAACTTTAAGAAACGGATGATGTCGAAATCAAAATATCTTAATATATGTTAAAGAGTAGACAATCCTAACTGAATAACCAAGAAATTGTGAGGAAGAGGAAGGAACTAATATGTGTAAGGTTGAGCACAAAGTCAAAAGCAATTTTCTTTAGCCACTTTAAAAGTGAAAACAGAAAATATTAACATAACCCACACACTCCAATCTGATCCCACAAAGTCCCAGTTCCTCAATCATAGGAGTGATTACGTAAATATACAACAAAACCCACGATCGGGTAGGAAAGGGATGTTTCTCTAAAAATCTAAAATCATAAAACAAATCTATTTCCATTCCACCACACCTTTCTAGTATAACCAAACACGATAATAACATTAAGGAATCAGAAAAAGACATCGTCCCAGAAAAAAAAAAAGCACACGGCGTTAAAAGTATGAGCATTTATTACATCTAATAAGTTTACACAACCAATCAATTCAACGTTTTATTATTTCCAATTCAAAGGGACACTCCTACAAGTAATACAAAAGTATCCATCCACTCATACAAACACCACGTGAAAATTCAAACACAAAAACACATCGAAGAAAAAAGAAAACCTTACACGTTAAAATCGAATTATCTTGCAAAACACTACATGATTTCATTAATTAATTTACCACAAAAACACCAAAGAACCTTAGAGATTGAAACTGAATTATCCAGAAAAACACTACACAATCCCATTAATTAATTCACCAAAACAAAAAACATTCCCTTCACTCCTTCACTGTTTCCAAATCTTCCACACCCAACATCCCAAAACGCTTCAAAACAAAAACTTTCTCTCTCTCACGCAGTGAGAATGTAAAAAAAAAGTGTCGATACCTGCGACGTGAGGAAGACGAAAAAATTCACATCACACGTCAAACGAAAGATCGCAGAGAAAAATGAGCGTGAAAGATCTACCGCTGTAGACAGGTGAAAATCTCAAGGAACCATGCACGATCACAAAGCACATACGCTAGAAGAGTAAGAAAGAAACACAGTGTGAGTGCCTCTATTTGGTTGTGATGGCTTCTTCAAAACGCTAATCGTTTCGCTTTCTTGCTTTCTTATGTTTCTGCGTTTTGCTTTTTCTCTCTGAAAAACCAAAAGGGTCCTTGCTTTGGTTTGGTTTGGCAGTGGCACACACTAAGACACAAAAAAACAAACAATACCTTGGTTTAGAAAAAGAATCATTAATTAATCAATACTACTTATAATACATATTTAAGGTAATTAGTGGAAAATTCATTAATGTGTTTGCAATTGAATGAGAAACTAAGTCATATACATCTCTGATAAATATGTAAATTAATTAAAAAGCAAGTGAAAACAGGAATATAAAGCATGAATAAATATCTTAAACTTAGAAAATTAGAATTAAAAAATAAACATCTTTAGAAAGTACTACTCTAAAAAAAAAAAACATTAAGGTGTGTGTTGCAATGGAGCAATGAGAAAGTTGGGGTTGACTAGGAATCATAAGGTCCTTCATCAATAATAGTGTGTTTTTCTTCACTTTAGTGTTTGTTGACAAAGAAATTTGGTATTTTTGTGGCGACTCTGTTGTCACATTTGCAGCTTTTGGAAATGAATTGCAGTTTCTGCTGCTTTATTCATCACTCATTACGAAAATCCAAGTTGGGGTGTCAAACTAAAAATGGAATATTAGCAATGAGAAAAGAAAAGAAAGAAGAAAGAAAAAATTGTATAAGGAACTAAATTACATCTGTTAAATTTCACTTAATATTATACTGTCAATATATTTTTATTGATTTTCTTTTAAATGTATTGTTGGATTGAAAGCTCATTTCACATTATATTTATATATATATATATATATATATATATATATATATATATATATTTATTTAAAACTATTTTATATCTCAGAAAAAATTAGCATAGTGTATATATTTTTTAAAATGTATTAAAACATAAATGAGCTGAGGTTTTGCTTTTGCCGTTCAATTTGTATAATTTTAGTGTATATATTTTTTGAAGTATATTAAAATATAAATAAGCTGAGGTTTTGCTTTTGTCGTTCAATTTGTATAATTCTGATATTGATGATGGCGATAATAAGGAATCATAGATTAGTCGTTAAATTGATAAAAATCTCGTTTTTTATACAAAGTTATTGATAGTCTAAAATTTCATGAAACTTTCCAATTTTTTTTAATTAGATTTTTTAAAAAAAATTCATATGGATTATATGTAATATTTTATATTAATTTAGAATAATTGGTATATCAAAATGTGGTTTTCGAAATTTATTAAAATATTATTTATAGTTTAATGGTTAGATTAACGAAAAATTACCTATAAAGTTACTAATTATGTAATATGTAATAGTAAAAATTACAGCACACATATTATATGGTATAACTTTTATAAAATGTTACATTATTAAGTATCTTTCAATTAAATTATATTTTTGAAACTCATTAATTTTTTTTAATAAATTATATATACAAATTTCACATCAATGTAAATTATTTGATGTCTCATTTATGTTGATTAAAATTTATGTAATATATTTAAAAAAAATATATATTAAAACATAAATAATTTGATTACATATTATTGTTATTATATTTTTATAAAATTTAATATAAATAATTATAATAATATGAAATTATAATTTAAAAATTACAGGTATAAATCAATCTCATTATATAAAGTTATTTACTTTGTAACATAGGTTAAAAGTTATGTTTATATTTATACAAGAGGAAAGTCAATTTTTAAACTCAAAGTCTTTATATTTTTATTATTTATAATAAGATTCGATAATTAATATTTATAATACAAAATTAGAGTCACTTTGTGTTTGTATTTCTTTCTCTAATTTCAGCATTATTATAAGCATATGTGTGGTGATTTTTTTACTCTAACTTTTATTTTATTTTTACATTAAATATGACTTATATTATTATACTAATCGTGTTTTTAGTTCCTTCAATCCTTCCTAGTTTTTATCCTATAAAATTTTCAAGGCTTTTATTTTTATTGTTTGCTCTGAGTTTTGGTTAAGAATTTACCAGGACGAGTGACTATATGAATATGATATATCTAAAACAATTAATAAAGAGATTGTTTTAACTATTTGTCTCATACATAATCTTTCATTATTTCAATCTTAATATTTGTTACAAGAAACCACTTATGGTGAGATGCTGTGATGAAAGATTATAATATTTTTATTGTATAACTATAACAATTAATAAAAGTAAGTTATTTTTGTAACTAATTTTCTATATACTTATTATAATTTTATTTTTCATGTTTTGTTATTTACTTTTTACTATAATAAGGGTTAATTATGAAAATGTGCAGTAGAAATGTAAGGATGGATTGAAGAGCTGTTAATGTATGTACTGAGGTGCAGGAAAATTTGCAGGGGTTATGTAAGTCAGTAGGGATTGAGGAGTTCTTCATGTTACAAGGGTTGGGGATAACCTTGCTAAAAAAAATAAAAAATGTTTTGGCTAAACAGAAAAAGAATCACCAGCAATTAGAAAGACACAGACATTTATCAGTTGATTTTCCCAAAATAAACATTATCAAATCATAACAAAAGTTGGTGCTCATTTTCTAGATTGATTCTTGGTAGAGAATGTAAATATGGTCCTAGTAGAAAAAAAAGACATACAACTTTCATGTGGCTGGTGCCTCTTAAGGGGGCAATTTACTTTTTCATTCCTTGTCATAAAATTTTCTTTTGTATATACAAATCATACCTTCCACCAGGTGAATCAATCAATATATATGTGTGTGTGCAAAGCCTAAAGGTTAGTTTATCACTATATATAACTATCTTGAATGTCTTGGAAGCAATATATAACTACAATCTACCTAACAAACTCAATAACAAAGAAGATCAATATTCAATGGCATTTGCATATGAACAATTTCTTCTTCTGTTGATGGCTTTTTCAACATGTTTCTCATCAACTAGCAGCAATTCATCTGTTAAACCTCAAAGACTGGTGTCCAGACTCATTCACCCTGGCTCAATTCACCATCCCCACTACAAGCCACATGCAACAGCACAAGACCGAATTCAACTTGATATCCAACACTCAGCAGCACGTTTAGCCTACATACAAGCAAGGATAGAAGGTTCTTTGGCCTCTAACAATGACTACAAAGCTAGTGTTTCTCCCTCTTTAACTGGTAGAACAATACTGGCCAATATCTCAATAGGCCAACCCCCTATCCCACAACTAGTTGTTATAGACACTGCCAGTGACATCTTCTGGATCATGTGCTCCCCTTGCACAAATTGTGACAACCATTTAGGTCCACTCTTTGACCCCTCAAAGTCTTCCACCTTTCTCCCACACTGTAAAGTACAATGTCTCTTCAAGGGTTGCAAATGTGACCCTGTTCCATTTTATGCCTCTTATGCAGATAGCTCCATGGCTTCAGGAACATATGGTCGTGATACTGTTGTGTTTGAGACAACTGATGAAGGTACCTCTCAGATAATAGATGTACTATTTGGATGTGGCCACTACATTGGATACAGTTCAGATCCAGGACACAATGGAATACTAGGACTAAACAGTGCAGCTGAATCTTTGGCAACAAAAATTGGTAGAAAGTTTTCTTACTGCATAGGCAACCTGGCTGACCCTCATTACAATTACAACCAACTAATATTAGGTGAAGGGGCAGATCTTGAAGGTTTTTCCACCCCTTTTGAAGTCCACAATGGCTTTTATTATGTCACCATGGAAGGCATAAGTATAGGGGAGAAAAGGCTTGACATAGCTCCAGGAACTTTTGAGATAAAAGAGAATGGCTCAGGAGGAGTCATCATTGACACAGGCAGCACTATCAGCTACCTAGTTGATGATGTGCATAAACTAATATACAAAGAAGTTAGAAATCTCATTGGTTGGTCCTTTAGAGGAGCAATGATTGAAAATTCCCCATGGATGTTGTGTTATTATGGTAGTATCAGCAAAGATCTAGCTGGGTTTCCAGTGGTTACATTCCATTTCGCTGAAGGAGCTGATTTGGCTTTGGATTCTGGAAGCTTTTTTAGCCAAATCAGTAATGACATATTCTGCATGACTATAGGTCCAGCCAGTAACATCGACATTAAAAGTAAGCCTTCAGTTGTTGGATTGTTAGCCCAACAGAGCTACAACGTGGGATATGACCTTGTTAATAAGTATGTTTACTTCCAAAGAATTGATTGTGAACTTCTTAGTGGTTGATGATTGTGAATGCAATTCACAAATCACAACTCTTGAACTTCAATTTGATCAAGTCCACAACAAAAACATTATTTGTACACTAACAAGGTAAAGTAAATAGCAATGCATTGCTCGCAAAGCATATATGGCTTTAATTATTTTTAATTTAGAAACAAGACATTATAACAACTCTTATATTCTGATCCTCCAAACTCAAATATAAGCAAAAACAAATTATTCACACTAAGACATGTTTAATAAATATCATTACTAAAAATCATATGATACATGTTCTTTCAATTTAACAAACACATACAGTAATTAGTCTCTAAACTTACTTTTATAACCAATATGATTTTCATAATCCGGCGACATATCTTATTAGTACACTTATCAAAAGAAACTTAATATATGCTATTTGTCAACACTATAAATTGTATGACATGTGCTCAACTTAACTATCATGTAAACTCGAGAACTCACACAAGTAATAGAAGAGACTTAAACTAAAACATTTTTACTCAGAAACAAAAAACAAATATTTATATTAAGTACTCAAAACAAAAATTAACCACATATTAAAACTATAAACCTTATTTAAGCCATAAATGAATAATGTAAGTAGTTTAGGTAGGTGACTGGACTGACAGAAGTAAATTTGAACTATATATGAATACATCATAATTGTTCTTACATAATATTAATTTTCAATCACCAACAAAAGAAAAATTCAAACCTTCCAATAATGTTATAGTTCTATTTTTGGTGACATTACACAATCATTCTTCCAGATAGGCATTTTTCAACGTCTAACTCCAGTTTTCTCCACAGTCCAGCCATCTCTGTCAAAGGCTCAAGACACAGCCAGTTTGCAATTACATGCAACTGGCTGAGAAATACTTAACCTTAATAGAAAAAACACTCAAGATCTATAAGGCCAGAGAGAATAAAGTAAAATTTAATGTCTACAAATCAAGCATCATTCAGTTGAAAGAGGGGAAGAAAGGCAGAAAATCAAAGAACAATAATCCAACTCAATATGCTTATTTATTATAACATGAACAGAAAGAAAAACACTTACATTCAATAGCCACAAAGAGAGGGAGTAAGACTTTGGTCGATCCAGGCTTAAAGCAGAAATTAGCATGCAGTTTATCCCCTTTCTTCAAGAATTACAACAACATTATTACAGCTCTTGTATTCTGATTATTGTGTTAGCAGCCATCCGACGTGTATACCATGAGCTGTATATCATAAGAGTAGAACCAATCTCAGATGGAAAAAACACTACAAAATGGTGGAAACTCTGTTCAAATCGGTAATGTGTAATGTTCAACACATTGTAAAACCTTTACTGCTCTTGGCAGCTACAGAAAGTCATTTTATTTTCCATACAGTTTATAGTTAGTACACGCACACACACACACACATACTGTTAGAAATATAAGAAATATCTTCAGATACTACCTTAGAATATTATATAGTATCTTAGATGATCTCTTAGGACTTGTTCGTCTTTTATATGTTGATTTATTTTCTTATTTAATTAGGATCTTTATAATTATAAGAATATCTTATTAGAATATCATTTATAGGCATATCATAATATTAGGTATGTAAAAATAAAATATCCTATAATTATTTGTATTTATCGTCATCAATCTGTATAAAATGGACTTTGCTGTGTAGTCCATATCCATACACAGTTTTTAGCATCTCTTCCATCTACTTCTCTCTCTTTCATCTCTTCCATCCTTAAGTTTAAATCATTTGTCAAAAAATTGTCAGCACAACCCACAACCATCGTTCAAGTGTTGCTTCAAAACACATTACTTTTTGAAAATTTGAATTTAGTTGCCCCGAGGAGTTCACAGGTGTAGTTCATCAAAATGCTATGCTTCAAGAAAAATAAAGTTAAACAGTATTTTGTTTTTTTTTATCGTGAAAGATAAAAAAGAAAACCAGTTTTCTCTACATGTGTTCAAAATCCCAGAACATAACTTCCATGCATAACATTTTTACAGAGTAAACTGAGACGTGACTATATGTAATCTTAGTCAAAGGTTCATTTCTTCCAAGTCAAGCCAAGAACCTTTCAGATTCAAGGCTCTTAAAACAAATATATGAAAGGACAAGAAATTAGAAAGTATCATAATCAAAACAAGAATCTTCAAGTCAATGAAAATTGAAAAGTAGAATAAAATAACAATTCAGTTGGCAGTGTATCAGAAAACTTCAAAGTTTCTGTTTCACTCACCAAAATGCGGATTAGCCTTTCTTCCATCAGTTCAAAATTTATATACATTAAAAAGAAAGAAAACATAGAGATGCAACTTTTGAGTTTATGAAAAGAAAAAAGAAGTCTAGGCAGTGTGTATACAATGTGTCTTCTCTAATTTTTCCAGGTATTTGGGTTTCCTTGTCTGCTTTCCTTAACTAATAAAATTTTATTTCTTTTTCCTGTTTAACAAAGCCTATTTTATGAGGATGTTATGATTCTTGAGTCCATATAATTTATTTTATGAACAAAAGGTGACAAATAAACAACAGTTAGACAGAAAATGCAATCATGACATGAGATACTCTCACAAAAAGGTAGTTATCTTCTACTAGAAGAACTACTCAACACAAATTAAAGAAAAGTGTTTCAGCCTGTTCATTTTGAGCCTAAGAAAAAATATTTCTTTTAATGTTTTTGGTATACAAGTACTTTATTAGCCAGCATAAATGAAAACCACATATAATTGAAAACAGAAAACAAATAGAGTATGAAACTAATTTCATTACCTATCCAGTGTAAGTATATACAGTTTAATAAAGTGAAAAAAAAATGTAAAAATAAAATAAAAAAATTGTATAGTTGTAGGGAAAACCAAAGGAATTAAAAAAAAAAAAAGGTTCAATTTTATCTTCAACAAGATGTACATTACCAGAATCATAGCTGCAGCTAAATCCCTTTACTGGAAAGAACTATAATTGAAGCAACAAACCCAAATTAGATGAGAAAGGTGTATATATATATTACCATTTCTATATTGGCTCAGTGTTGAGTCCAGCAGGTTCCTTGGTAATCACTTTATGGATGACAGTGCCGAACAGGAGCAAGGACAGACAGTAGTTCATCAACCATGTTACATAACTGCCTTTTCAAAAAGGATCCAGCATTGATCCAGTCCTGTGACTCAAAGCATGGCACAAATAATCAGAAATAAAATGGACATGTCAAATGTCAATAATACCTTGAATGAGTTTTCACTGTCCCGTGCGTCATAGTAAAGATTATGATAAGGTTATAAAAATTAAAAAAAAATATGATTATTTCTGCAATGTATTTTAGGCTGATATTGTTTCCCCTCCCATAGACATTTGTCCCTTTCAGATTGGTGATTGTAGCAAAAAGGAAGACAGAGGGCTATAAAATTACTTCTCTGGTTATAACTACAATGGAAACTGGAAATCTTATTCGTTTATACAATAGTAAGGAAATGTAAAAGAGAAAGAGACCATTGCCGGAAATTGCCTTTGGGTTGTGTAAAAACCTCGAACAGCAACCACCCTTCATAGTCCAGAACATTGAACATGACCGAAATTTCTCATTTTTTATTATTATACACACATTACTATTATGCATTATAGAAAGGTTTAACCCTTTAAGGAAAATCACAAAGGGTGCCACATTCATTGACTTCCAGGAACTGATTTACCTGAAGCACGGACACACAGATCAAGGTTGATGGTATGCTTTAAGGTTGAGGGCTAGGCAAGGAGAAAGAGTGAAAGGCAGCTTCTGGCAGCGAAAGCATGTATTGTATTGCAATACCGTAAACTAATACCCCCCATTTACTTAGTAACAAAATTAGATCCAGTATAAGTGCAGGCCCAAGTCTTTGGGGACTGGGAACAGCAGAGTCAAAACCAGATTGACCAAATAAAATTGAAAGACAAAGGGTAAAAGCACTCAAACCAATTGACACTAGCAATGACACGCAATAAATGTAGTAGTGCAGAGGACAATAAACATGATTACAAGAATGGAAATTGTAAAGAACATAGATGCCGTGCCAAAATTGTCTAACAAAGAAGTTAAGAATTTACACAATTTAAAAGGTGGCATTAAGCTTTCAGGTAAGTTTCAATAAATTATGTTAAGTACCAAAGAAATGGTAACCCATTATACATGTATAGACACTTTAGAAGCTTAACTATAATGAAAAATTATGTACCTGTAGGTGTCATCCGTGTGCTCTCTTTGCCAGCAGCACACGGGGAGCAGTTCAAGCACTAAAAGAATTCTCCTTATTTACCCCACACGTTCAGTTCATGGACTCTGTCAGATCAGAAAGCATTTCTTTCGCTGATTGATTTGCTTTCTGAAGTTCCCCTTTGGCACAAAGTGCAGCAATTCTAGAATAATAGAAGTCAAAACCATGTATCTGGGATCTTGTCATACAATCACTATTATGTGTTGCAAGATTATTTACATCTTTGTCATCACAAGATCCAAGATTCCAACCACTTCTGCAAGAGGAAGGTAGAATGCTTGAGCATTTTGAACCAAAATCCTTCCATTCATAAATCTTTTGTCGTTTATAAGTGGACAACTTTTGAACAGGAAAGAGTATACAGGCAATTTCATTGAGAACTGTAACAGCTTCTTGAACCCTTCCTTGCTCACACAAAGTGGCAAGGAAATCACTTATTGACTCACTATCAACCTCCTTGTTGACTATGTTTATCAATTCTGCCACATGCTTGGATTGGAGCATTTCTCTCAAGACACTCCTGGCTTCTTCCATCCTTCCCTTGGAACAAAGACCTCTTATCAAATATAAGAAGCCAAAAAAATCAGGTGATACAGATTTAATCTTGAACTTATAGTAGAATTCAAGGGCTCCTTGCATGTCACCCTTTTGGCAATAGCAATTAATTGCAGCACTTATCGTCAAACTGTCAGGCTCGATATATTTTGTCTCCATATCAATAAGAAGCTCAAATGCCTTTTCTAATCGTCCAAGCTTAGAAAATCCATCAAGTAATGAGTTGTAAACTTGTACTTTAGGCTGAAAGCCCTTGAGGACCATTTTCCTGAAAATATGCTCTGCATCTAGCAAAAACCCCTCTCTACATAGAGCATAAACTACTGTAGCGTAAGTTATTTCAGAGGGTACCAAATTAAGTTTCTCTAACGAATCCAACAGCCGAAATGCCTCAATAAGACATCCCTCATGGCACAATCCATTTATGATTGAATTATATATGACTATGTTCAAATTCATCCCCTTCCTTTCAAGAAAGGCACAGAGATCCAATGCTTTATTGAGATATCCACCCTTGCACAAACCATCAATAACAATGGCATAATCAACATATGTGACTGGTAAATTATCTTGAGTCTCTGTGACAAGCTTATATGCATCTAAAGATCTACCCTCCTTTATGAGAATCTTAAGAATAGAGGCAGGGAAAATGTCGGCAAAAGAGTTATCCACCATTTTTCCAAGATATTGAAGGGCACGGTTGACATCTTTCAGACAGAGGTAGCATGCAAGTATACTTTGTACCATTGGTTCAACTAGACCATATTCTTTCAGGAAGCTATTCAAAAGGGGCAGAATTTTCTCCCTGTTCCCATTACTAAGATACCCTCTCAAAATTGAGTAATAAGACTTGCCCGTGACAGGTTGACCTCTCTTTTTCAGCATCATGTACATATGATTTGCATCATCAAGTAATCCTCTTTGACATAATAAAAAGATAGAATCATTACATACTGCACTATATATGTCTGGTCCCAAACCATCCATTCTGTAAACAAAATCTAAAGCCTCTTTTGTATTGTTTTCTTCAAAAATTGTATTCATTAACATCCTAAATGTACCTATATTCAACTCGAGACCTGAGTTATGGAGTTCAAGAAATGCGTCAATGGCCATTTCTGCCATACCATTCTTGCAAAGGCCATTAATAATACTATTGTAGCACGCCTGTGACAAGATTGAAGTCTTTCTAAATTCATCAAATACCTCTAGTGCCTCGTCAAGTCTACCTATCTTGCAATACCCATCAATCATTGTGCAGTAAGTCACTGAATTTGGAACCAGGTCCATTTCAGACATTCCTCTGTAAAGTGCATAAACATCTTCAAAAGCCCCCATCATGAACAGTGCTTTGATCAGTACATTACACATGACAACATCCATAGCTATCCCAGCTTCTTCTATTCGCTTCTTTGTCTGCAAAATCCCGGGAATGTTCTCTTCTTCAGTATACCCATGCAAAAGTGTGCTGTATGTAATCACATCTGCAGCAACATTTTTCGATAACTCATCCGCCTCTACTGTCCTCCCATGCTTGGATAAACCATTCATAACAGCATTGTATGCAATAACACTAGGGCTGATCTCGCTCCTCTCCATTTCATCAAACAGACTAAACACCTTATTGAAATCCCCTCTCCTTCCAAACCCATCAATCAAAATCACATACACATATTCATCCATTTCAATTCCTAATTCTTTCATGATTTCGAAAACAGCAAACGCTTCCTCCACCTTACCCTTCTTACAATAAGCAGACATGATTGCACTGTAAGTGACTTTATTAGGTCTATGTCCTTCTTTTATCATCTTGGCCAAGAAAGTAAACGACTTCTCCACATCACCTAGCTTGGAGAACCCATCTATAAGCACAGTATAACTTACACAATCATGGTCTATACCCTTCTCCTCCATTTCCCTCATCCTCCTTAAAACCTCAACCAAAATCCTCTCCTCAACATACCCACAAGCCCAAGCACTATACAAAACAACATCCAATCCCAACCCTTCCTTTTCCATCCACTGCACCAAATCACATACTTCTCCAACCCTCCCCATCTTGCAAAGAGCCCCCACAAGAGCCGTGCAAGTCACCACATTGGGCCTAAACCCACCAAAATCAGTGACTCTCTTAAAAAAATCCACCCCAAGTTCCGGTTTTCCAACCCTACAAAACCCAGAAATCACGGAACTACACACAAAATCATCAAAAGGGTACCTGACTCCATCCTCAGCCATCAACTCCAGCACCTCAACGGCCATACCCATCAGCCCCTTTGAGCTCAATTCATGAACTATAAAACAAAAGGTGAAAGAAGAAGGTACTACAGCACGGTCCCTCACACAACGCCGCAAAACGGAGAGAGCTTTCTCAGGGTCGTGGCGTTGGGCACAGAGGCCTTGGATGAGGGTGTCCCACATGAAGGGGTGAGTGATTTTCAAGTGAGTGTGCATGAATTGTTCTGCTTGTTCGAATTTGTGGGATTTGAGGAGTGCCCATGTGAAGAGGGAGAGGGTTCGGGGGTTGGTGGAGGTGCTGTTGGTTTGCAGCTGAGAGAAGAAGTGGGTTATTAGGTTGAACTTTTGGAGGTGGAAGAGGAAAAGGAGGAAGCGGTTGATGGGTTTGGGAGTGGGGGTGAAGCCACGCTTGAGCAAGGTTTGGAGGGACAAGGGTCGTGGGTGGAACAACATAGAAGGGAAAAGACAATGCTTGGATTTCAAAAACAACGTAGTTGTTGTTCCAACATTGGATGAAAATTGAAATGCTACTTCCTTCGGTTAGATTCTCTTCGGTTCGAGACTGAATCGGAGCAGAGAGAGTGACATGATCAGAGAGGTGCTCCCTCCCACTTTAATTGGGCCTGGCCAATCACTGGATCCAAAATCGCTGCATGCAGTCCAACATGTACAATTGGGCTACATATACTCTTTGGGGGCTTCTCCCAATATCTCCAACCATCTCTCCTGTATCTAAAATTAAATTTATTTTTATATTTGTCCATGATAAAAAATAAGAGTTATTATCTCTTTTTCACCGCATACCCTTCCACCCCAAAACCGCCCTCAACCTCTGCACCCCAAAATGCCCTCACCCTCATTCTCGCACACAGTCTCCACAGACTCTTCTTCTCTGGAGCGTTCACACACTGTTCTTCTTCCCAGCATCTACGGCCTCCCTTTTCTTGTTTTCTCCTTTCGCGCAACTCCACAGACCCTCATCTTCTCCATTTGCCCAGTTAAGTAATGTTATTATATTTTAATTGATTTTAGGAATGGTTGTTTGTATATTTTAAATGATTTTAGCAATAGATTACAAGATCTGTTTCATCAAAATTGAGAAACGGTCTTCGTTTTAAGAGTGCACCAAAACGGCTTTCCAAATTCATTTCAAACATGCGTGAAACGGAACACACATTCCGTTTAGTTTTTTTTTTTTTTTTGTCCGAAACGGAATATGAAATCCATTTCGCAGAAAGCTGAAACGGAATACACAATCAGTTTCTTTTTTCTTTCTTTTTTTTTACTGAAATGGATTTTATGTAATCCGTTTTGGTTTTTTTTAATGCATCATTCTGTTACTCCTTTTGTAATGCATCATTCTGTTACTCCAGAAAGGCCTTCAGGGGGTCATTAGGGTCAATATCAGCAATAAGTGGGAGATCAACCGGTATAGATTCCAGACTCAACCCTTCGTCTCTCAGCTTTTTTATTACTTCCTCAAAAACAACTTCATTGCCACTTTCAGTGAGATGCAAACCATCACTACATTTCAATCACCAAAACCAAACATATAATCACACGTCACTCTTCGCTTCATAATTGTACAAAACAAAAATCTAATACTTTTCTCAGACCTTAGATAATCTTTTTTCCGGTGTTGCATTTTGTTCCAGAGATCAACCACAGGTATTCCACATTCTCCGGCCACCGCAATGCATGCTCTAGCATACTCACCGGCTGCTTCATTTGTCCTCCCAGAAAGACCCTGTGGATTTTCTACATACGAATGTCTACAATAGATATATATAAATTAACTTATTCATGTTTAACCTCTATTCTATACTGTACTCTAACTAAATCATATAAACGGAGAAAATCAAATACTACCAGCGACAACATGAAGAACAAAGGACCAATAAAACATTACCTACAACGTAATTCCTCATCAATTGGAGGAGGAGTTATGAGGAGCACCAAAGTTGTGGGCCATCGCTTCTGGGCCATCGCTTCTGCATTTCAAAGGAAAACTTGTAGGGGGCTTCTCCCTACACCTCCAATAATATCTTCAGTACTGCCAAAACTAATTTTATTCCCATGTTTGCCCATGGTAAAAATGAAGAGTAACTGGATGTCTTTTTTTACCGCGTCTCTGCACCCCAAAAGCACACACTCTCGCCCTCTGCACCCCCAAAACGTACCCCAATAAAATAAAGAGGAATCAGATTCCCTGCACCCCCAACAGAGAATCTTGACCTAGGTGCGCGTAACACTCTCGCCCTCTTCTCCCTGGTCTTCTCCCACGCAGACACAGTCTTCATTGTTCTTCTTCGTCTTCTCCCAGACAGCCTCCACACCATTGTTCTCCCCAGCCAGCATTATTTTCTCCTCCAAACCGTTCTTGTTCCGAAACTGCGCAGCACCCTTTTCTCCTCCACGCAGCCTTCTTCTCCCCTTCTCCGGCAGGTCCCTTTTCTCCTTTGGCGGAAGTCCTCTTCTCCATCTTTTACAGGTAAGTAATGCTATTTTAATATTACTACAGTGCATGCATGTGTAACTAATTGATTTAATTGATTTTACCAATAGATTAGAAGATCGTGTTGGTTTGAATATTTATTTTCCAGATTTTCCACGAGCATGCCTGAAACGGAATTCAAACCCTTTTTTCTTTTTAAGGAAACGGAATTTGGAATCCGTTTCCCACATAGCTGAAACGGAATTCCAAATTCGTTTCTGTATTTTTTTTAAAGGAAACGGAATTTGGAATCCGTTTCCCAGAAAGCTGAAACGGAATTCCAAATTCGTTTCTGTTTTTTTTTTTTTTTATTGAAACGGAATATGTATTCCGTTTGGTGTTTTTTTTGGTTTTTCTGAAACTCGTTTTAGCGTGTTTTAAATTGGTTGGAGAGGTGGAGCGTGTTTTAAAGTGATTGGAGCTCGTTTCAAGGCTTCTTGAACCAGACCATCTTTACACAGACCATCGAGCATAGCCACAACATTAGGGATAAGGCCAGTCTCCTTCATCTTCTTGAATATCTCATCAGCATCTTGTGGCACAGGCTCTTGAGCATTTGGATTGGAATCTGACCACTTTGCTTCTTCAGATTGCTTGCTTGTAGCAGCCTCTGACTGATTAACTGCTTTATCATCAAAAGCAAGCTTGAATTTGTCAAGGAAATTGTCTCCTGATTGCCCCAAATCCTTATTTGTTTCTGCCACATTCATGCCCTGAAATGCAAGATCAATTTTGGAAGATTTATTTGAGTTGTCCAAAGCACCAGGCGCACCATGGCTGTCATCAAATCTTGGAGGAAAGGAACCTCTACCAGATTCTCGGAAACGTGGAGGAGGCTGATTAATTGGCTTCCCACCTCTCAAAGGCCTACTTGGAATTGAATCTGACAATCCCTGTTCAACATTATATGCCTCATGGATTCGCTTGCCACCATTGTCTTCAAAACTTGAGTCCGACTGTTGACGAAGAAAATCATCACGTTCCCTAGTAGAATGTTTGCTTCTGCCACTGAAATCATCGGTAAAGCTAAAACGGAATTCAAACCCTTTTTTTTTTAAGGAAACGGAATTTGGAATCCGTTTCCCACAGACCTGAAACGGAATTCCAAATCCGTTTCTGTATTTTTTTTTTTAAAGGAAACGGAATTTGGAATCCGTTTCCCACAAAGCTGAAATGGAATTCCAAATCCGTTTCTTTTTTTTCTATTGAAATGGAATATGTATTCCGTTTGGTGCTTTTTTTGGTTTTCCATTGGAGAGGTGGAGAGAAGAGTATTAATGATTGAATTTGAATTGGTAAAGGAACACATAGTGGGGTGTGTGCATGATTGATGGTTTAGGGTTTGTGCATGGGAGAGAGAGATTTGGGAGACGGAAGACACATTCCGTTTCATTTTTATTTATTTTTAGGGAAACGGATTGTGTACTCCGTGTCGGAGGAAGGTGAAGTCTATATATCAGAAACGGCATACAGTTTCCATTTCATAAATTTGTGAATACGATTCGGAAACGGCATACACTTTCCATTTCAAAAATTGTGAAAAGGATTCCTCTTCCCAGAGAAAAAGAAAATCCTTATTAAATTAACAAAGGTAGCATCCCAGAACCAGCTACGAACATGAGAGTAAGGTTTAAAATTAATGGGGTGGGGTGTAATTTTAGCATGGAAAAATCAAAATGCATGTGAAACGGATTACAGAATACGTTTCATAGTATTATGAAACGGAATCTGTATTCCGTTTCATAAAACAATTTGCAAATTCTTTTATGAAACGGATTACAGATTCCGTTTCATAATACTGTGAAACGGATTCTGTAATCCGTTTCATAAAAAAATTTGCAATTTTTTTTGAAACGGAATACAGAATCCGTTTCACAGTATTATGAAACGGAATCTGTATTCCGTTTCAAAAAAAATTGCAAATTTTTTTATGAAACGGATTACAGATTCCGTTTCA
>Ga0214543_1001755_pt1 | contig 42458 bp, 20 predicted proteins | sample CNSS2metaG_FD_160094 | JGI IMG/M metagenome (GOLD analysis project Ga0214543, IMG submission 160094) | Root nodule microbial communities from cowpea collected in UCLA plant growth center, Los Angeles, California, USA - CNSS2 | ecosystem: Host-associated > Plants > Roots > Nodule | place: USA...
GTAATCAAAAATACAGAAAACAAAACAAGAAACGAATACACCTAAGCTGTGCAGATTTGACTTGATGCTCCTTGAATCAAGCAAGATCCATCATGGTAGAATCAACCATCAATTCTTCTTGGATCTGAGTTATCTTGCAGAATCTGAAATACATTTGATAAAGATAAGCTATTTGCCTAATGCATATCCTAACTGGACCAAGCTATGTTTTATCCTAGCTCAGTAGACATCATCAAAATTGTTCTTCATTCATGTGTGAAAAGCTCCCCCTTCCAACATATTTAATTATAAATTTGAAAAATAATAATGAATCTATATATTGTGTAAATAACAACTATTTTAAAATTAAACTTTAAACTATATATATTTATAACTATAATCTAAATTTGTTATTTCTTAAAAAAATATAATATTTATATCTATATATAAGGGAATTATGTTTTTAGTGTTCACATCTATTTTTCAATTTTATTCTTTAAATGAAAGTTTTTTAAGTTATTAATTATTTTATCAACTTTATTAACTGTTTCTTTGAAATTAACCAATTTTTTCAATTTGTCAATTTTTAAAATTTATCCATTTTTTCAATTATAGAATTACTTACAAAATAAATAAATTATTTATGATAACGTTGTAAAAAATATTTATATTTAATTTTATAATTATAACCATATATGATAACAACAACAATAATTTTACTATTTTTAATTATCATAAAAAAAGTATACATATGTTTTTACTAATATATATACTAATAATGTTATTTCTAATTTATAAATACAAAACATTTTTATCAACACATTCATGTTTTACATACATACAAATTTAATCTCTATGTATTAAAAATTGTTTAAAAATAATAATTTCATAATTTGGTTCTATTTATAAGCTTTTGTAAAAACATTGTTGAAGCACAAAAGTAGTACCATTCAGATTAAGTGACATGAATAATATTAAAACAAAATTGTGATGAAACAAAGCTTACCTTAACAACATAATAAAAATGGTCAACAAGCACTTAGATGACCAATTCTTCATGATTTTTTAATTTTTTTTTTCTAAATTCCACACACTATTTATTACCTTATATACAAATATTACGAACATGTAAATGATACTCTTACACACAAGGACACAAACATTACATTATAAAGCAAAGTTAAAAAAAGAGTAACTCCACTTTGTACAAAACTTCACAAGGACCATTTATTCAAATACTTTAATCTATTTATTAGCTTATCATGTGTTGTTGTCTCTTGTTACGAATTTGGATTCTCTATTGATTTTTTGTGTGTTGTTCATCTACTGCGTTCTCATAATACACTGATTACCATTACTTTTGACATTTTAAAATATATTAAAAAGATATTTAAAATATCAATACAGTGTATTTTTAATGTTCAGCAGAGGATAACATCAAAAAAACCAGTAGAGAATCTGGACTCGTCTCGTTATGAATTTATAATGATCACTTAATTGTGTGAGCAGAGGAAAGTGTAAATGAGGATACTCCTCTTCTCGAGAGTCATGATACACACCAGTAGATCGTAGCATTAGTTAGATTAGTTTTGTATGTTTTATAGATAGTAACCATTTCATATGATCAGAAAACGTCTATATATATCTTAATATTTGTTTGTTATGGTTATTTTGGAATAATTGTACCAATATTCGTAACTTATTCTCTGTTTTGTCATATCATTTTATAATATTGTGTTTAGTAGTTTATAACTACTAAATGAGATATTACACTTTCCATTTTATTTAATTCATGTTGACCTTAAAATAAAAATTAACGACTAATGCCTCACACTAATAATTTAATTTTAAATGTCTAAACTCTTTCAACGTACATGTAAAAGTAGTAAATGATTTTATGATTACATATTTAAGAAACATTTGAATCAAATTAGCATCATATTAAAGTGGTAGTTAACAACACTTACTAAGATAATTATATTTACCTTGTAAAAATTAATGCATGGTCAAACTTGTCATTCGATCTAATGCTTGATAAAATATTTAAGATTAATTAGAAGTAAAGTGTTATTCCTTGAAAGATAAAATAATGAAATAAAAAGTAAATGAAAATCTAATCTAAATTAAAACTTAGTCTTAAACCTTTCAAATTCTAAACTATCATTAATATTGTATCCTAAAATAGTTTTTTTTTTTCATTCTAATTTTATTTCTTCCTTGTTTCTTTTTCATCACAAATCAACTTGTATCTACACGAATTATGTCTGAACTTGCTTTTGATATTAAGAGAAAACATTCTGTGATGATTAGTTTAATATGAGTAATAAATAATCTTCAAAATTAAATACAGAATGGAAATACGTATATATAATTCACTCGTCTTTGTATCCGTTTTTGATTTTAAATTAAATCTTTGACATAAATAACTCTATTTTCACTAACAATAAAATTCAATCTCATTTTTCTGAAACCATATGTCTTATACTAACGTGCTTGAAAACAAGTTCAATAAAAAATAGTGCACATGTTACTAGGCCAAACAATGTGAAACATGTGCAGTGACCAAAAAACTAAAACACTTCTTTTTAACTCTAAAATCTTAATTTTTCCTTTGAGATGTGAATTCATTTCAGAGACAAGTTTCCACAATTCATTAATTTGTATTAAAGAACAAAACAAAAATAAGGGTTAAGTATGTTTTTAGTCCCTGAACTTTGATCCAAAATTGGAATTAGTCTCTGTCCAAAATTTCAATATATTTTAGTCCCTAAACTTTAAAAATGAATGAATATAACCCTTTTAACTCAATTATGTTAACTTTTTTTGAGGTGTTGAACGCATTTCTTGGTAGATATTGAACTAGGAATATGTCAAATAGTGTAAATAACTCCAATACTAACATGAAAAAACGTTCGACATGTAAAAAAAAATTAACATAATTGGGTTAAAAGGACTATATTCATTTATTTCTAAAGTTTAAGGACCAAAATGTATCGAAGTTTCAGACAAGGACGAATTCCAATTTTGGGTCAAAGTTCAGGGACTAAAAACATACTTAACCCCAAAAATAATATATAGAAAATAATTATATATGTATAATGAGTATTATTATTTTGACATCTAACAAATTTTTATACACACTTTACATTTATGGTTTTCCCTTTCAATTTTTTATCTTTTTGTAAATATAAAAGTTAATATTTTTAAGGTTAAATTATGTTTTTAATTTCCATTTTTGTTGAAAAATCTTAATAAGGTCCCTTTTTTTAATATGTCTTTGGTCCATATTTCGGAAAACTTGATGACATCATGTTCTTTATTAGTACTGTACTAACAACGTTAAAGAGGTATCACATGTCATCTCGTATATTATGTCACATGGTGATGACAGTGTGATGTGGCAGTGTCACGTATCATGTGTCACTGTCACGCTAGGTGTCTTTGTCTTAGTCTTAATTTTGTCTTGTATTTTTATTTTTCTCAATTTAGTCCCGTGTTTTTTAAATGAAGTGATTTTGTCTCTCTACAAATTGAAACCAAATTTAATTTTTATATAAATATTAAAATTAATATTTTATTGAAATTGATATTTTTATTAAATATTTTTAACAAAATTAAGTTTATTTAAATTTATTTTATATTAAACTTTATTTAAAATTGTTTTAAAGTTGTTAATAGAAAACAAATCAAAATTAATTTCAACTATCTTGTTGATCGATTGCATTTCATAAAACAAAATAAATTCATAAACTTTTTTAATTTATTTTACAATGCTAAACTTTATTTGTATTGATAGTTTAGTAATCATACTTTAATATTATTTTTTTATCTGAATTTATATTTCAAAATAATTGTATATTTTTAAAATATGTAAAATTCAATAATTTCTACATAAATATTTGAGTAGGTTTAAAACTAACAATTATATAAATTCAAATATAAATTTTTTAAATAATTTTAAATATTTTTATAACAATTTAAAATAAATAAATATAAATTTTAAAAACAATTTTAATTAAAATTCAATATAAAATATATATTTAAATAAACTTAATCATGTTAAAACTATTTAATAAAAATTAGGTCTAAGCAATGGTCGGGTTGGGTTCGATTCCAACCCAAACAAGCCAGAGCAGAACAATATGAATTTAACACATTCAAATTCGAATCCCACCGTTTAATAGTTCAGGTTAGTCAAATTTGAGTAAATCCAAATACCATTAACTACAAATGGATAATGGATTACCCAAAGAAACAATAAAAACAAAGAATCATTGACCAATAGAATCATGGAAGGAAGAACCCCAAAAATAAATCGTCGAGTAAGAGCGAAAAGGAAGAATCTTTGATAAGAATCGTAAGAGAAAGAAACTCTACCGACTTCCCCTATGTGTCGCCTTTGTTGCCTCCAATGGCTACAACCACTGTGAGTAGATCTGGACACCACATAACCAAAAATTTTCTTATTGACCTGAATCACTGTAACGTGCAACCAGGAAAAGGAAAAAATAAACTACCCATCTAAAAGGGATAACCGTAAAAGCATTAGGCAAAAGAAAGAAAATTTCTTATTTAAAGACTTTGAGTGGCAAAAGAGGGGATAGGAAAAAATTGGTACAATCTCTTACGAAGGCTTCTTCTTCTCTTAATCTCTGTGCAGTCAGTGCCTCTTTCTCTGTTCCTCCGTTCCTTCTATTTTTGTTCTTTTTTGATTGGATTGTAACAACATTTAGTTGTTGGGTAATAAAAGTATCTTTGGTTTCTTTACTGTTTCACAATTCTTCCAAAATACTTCTTCTAGCTTATCTGTTGCATACTTTTTCTAGTTTCTAGTTTCTTGACACTTGTATCTTGTCCATTTTTTTTTTCCGGTTACAAATTGGTGCTTTCATTGACTCAATGGCGGAAAATACACGCATGAAGGATATGCAAGCCCAACTAACACGTCATGACGAGGAAATTCGTCGAATCACGACCTTGCTCGAGAACAATGAGGCAAATTCCCAAGAACGAGATGATTCTTTGTGCGACTTGTTTAATCAAGCTAATTCCCTCAATAAGAATCGTTTCGAACAATTACAACGCTCCTTGGAAACCCTAATTCTTTAGTCAAATCTGCACATTGGGTAGATGAACCCGTTATAGCATGACCACACCAGCACAACGTCTTTATTCCAGGTACGTGAAATTTCTCTCGGATTTCCTCATTTTGATGGTCTGACTCCTGTTCTTGAATGGATCTTCAAAGCAGATAAGTTTTTTCAATATCATCATACCCCAGACTTCGATTGCGTCGACATTGCGACAATGTATTTCGAAAAAGATGTTGTTCCTTGGTTCCAAATGCTACATCGGATGCATACTATCAAATCTTGGACCGACCTTACTTTAGCTTTAGAGGCACAATTTAGACCATCTCCATTTGAATGCCCTATGGCTTCACTATTCAAATCTGTTATTACTTACAATTTATGCATCTTGCTAATAGATCTCAGGGATTGTCGGATGAAGCTTTGATAAATTGTTTTGTGGGGGGATTAAATAAAGATATCTATAGAGATGTTATAACTATGACACCGTTTTCTTTGATCTGTGTTGTTTCTTTAGCAAAGTTATATGAAGAGAAGTATATGCCTTCTACTACCTTACAAAAATCTTCTTTGCAAAATTCGATTCCCAAATATTCCCATGTTTGACACACTATTCACAACTCTTCTCCTAGTGTTAACTCAAACACTAAACCATCTTTACCTGCTCTTCTACCTACTCCATCCTTGCCATCAACAAGACCTAACAATATGAAAAAAGATTTCTCCTGCTGAAATGCAATTAAGACGTGAAAAAAAGGTTATGTTATTTTTGTGATGATAAATTCACCTTTAATCACAAATGCCCTAATAGACGTGTTATAATGTTACAACTAGAAGAAACTAACGAGGATCACCAAGAATTATAATCTGAACTGCAATGTATGAATTCTCATAGGGAAGATCACCACTTATCTCTTAATGCACTACAAGGAGGGTTAGGGGTTGGAACAATATGATTTCAAGCCTATATAAACCAATTACCCATTTCTGTTTTGATTGATTGTGGTAGTTCTGATAATTTCATCCAACCTAGAATTGCAAGATCTTTAAAATACCCAATTGAACCGGTTCCTGCTTTTAAAGTGATGGTAGATAATGGTAATTATATGTCTGCTGAAGGTCGGATTAAAGAATTAATCATCAAGACTCAAGGAAATAGTTTTACTTTTCCAGTCTTTTTATTACCCATATCTGGGGCTGATTTAATTTTTGAAGCATCTTGGTTAAAAACTATAGGACCTCATATTGCTGATTATGGAGAACTTCGTTTACAGTTTCTATATAACGACAAATTTACAGTTTTGTAGGCCGAACTTGACCATAAACCAACATATGCTAATCTCCATAATATTCAAAGAATGATTCACACTGATTCTATTTTAGATGTTTATTCTATGCATTTGCTTAATGAGGATTCCTCACCCTTACAAGAGGTATTTTGGATATGCAACCTGCATTAGCAGAATTATTACGTAAGTATGTTTCTATTTTTTCCATTCCCACGAGTTTACCTCCCACAAGATCACATGATCATGCTATTCCTTTAATAGATGGGTTAAAGTAAAACCTTATAGGTATCCCCATATCCAAAAAGCTAAGATAGAAAAACTAGTTGATAATATGTTAAGTGAAGGAATTATCCAACCTAGTAAAAGTCCTTTCTCATCTCCAATCCTGTTAGTTAAGAAAAAAAATGGGTCTTGGAGGGTTTGTACTGATTGTAGGGCTTTAAATGCTATCACTATTAAGGATACTTTTCCCATACCAACAATAGATGAATTAATTGATGAATTGTTTGGGGCTACTTATTTTTCTAAGCTTGATTTAAGGTCCGATTATCATCAAATAATGGTAAAGTCAGAAGATAGGCATAAAATGACATTTTGAACGCATCATGGACATTATGAATGGTTGGTGATGCCATTTGGTCTCTCCAACGCTCCAACCACCTTTCAATGTCTCATGAATGATATTTTAAAAGGGATATTAAAAAAATTTGTGCTTGTTTTTTTTTATGATATACTTGTTTATAGCTCACATTGGCATGATCATCTTTATCATTTGGATATAGTTCTGAACATTTTAAAACAACAACACTTATATGCTAACCTATCCAAATTTTCTTTTGGAGTTAAAGAAATAGATTATTTGGGACATACTATTTCTGGAACCAGAGTTGCTATGGAAATGTCTAAAATAGAAGGTGTCAAAAATTGGCCTCAGCTAGTTTCCATTAAACAACTGCGGGGCTTTTTGGGGTTAACATGTTACTATAGACGGTTCATTAAAAGTTATGCACAAATAGCTGCCCCTTTAACTGATTTGCTTAAGAAAGACTCCTTTAAATGGTCTTCTGTTGCTAATGAATCTTTTGTTGCTTTGAAGCAAGTTATGGTTTCTGCACCTATTTTTGTTATTCCCAATTTCTCTGAACCCTTCATTTTGGAGACTGACGCATCAAGTACTAGGGTTGGGGCTGTCCTTAGTCAAAATAACCATCCTATAGCTTATTTTTCAAAGAAATTATCCTCTAGAATGCAACATCAATGAGCTTATATACTTGAGTTTTACGCTATTACGGAAGCTCTAGCTAAGTTTAGACATTACTTGCTAGGTCATAAATTTGTGATTAAAACTGATCAAAAGAGTCTAAAAGAGTTGTTGGAACAAAAATTACAAACTCCTGAACAACAACAATGGTTACCAAAATTTTTAGGATATGATTTTACAATTCAATATAAACCTGGGAAAGAAAATATTGTTGCTGATTCTTTATCTAGACTTTTTGCTATGGCTTGGTCTACTCCTACAGGTTTATGGCTTCAAAAGGTTAAAGAATTCCTTCAACAGGATACTACCTTGCATGACTTGTATGATAAGTGTGTTAATGGTTATCTTCATGTTTCCAATTATTCTGCAAAAAATGGCTTGCTGTTTTGGAAAGATAGATTGGTAATTCCTTCCAATGACCAACTAAAACACAAAATTTTTTATGAACTTCGTGTTAATAAAATTGGGGGTCATGCGAGAATTGCTAAAACTGTTGCTAAGATAGCTTCTCAATTTTATTGGCCACATATGCACACTGATATCTGCAGGTTTGTTAGTGACTGCTCCATATGACAACAAGCTAAATCTGATCATGTTCTTCCAGCTGGTTTGTTGAATCCTTTACCTATTCCTAATCAGGTATGGGATGATATTGCTTTGGACTTCATTACTCATTTACCTTTATCACGTGGCTATACTAGCATTATGGTTGTTGTAGATGGGCTTTCTAAATTTGCACATTTGATCTCTTTGAAAAATAGTTTTACAAGTAAAATAGTAGCTGATGCTTTCACTAATATTGTAGCTAAAATTCATGGTTTTCCAAAATCTATAGTTTCTGATAGGGACCGTGTGTTTATAAGTTCTTTTTTGCAGCAAAATTTTAAATCCCAAGGAACTATATTAAAAATGAGCTCTTCATACCATCCCTAAACAGATGGCCAAACAGAAAATCTAAATAAAACCTTAGAGATGTATTTAAGATGTTATGTGTTTGATCACCTAAGTAAATGACCTCATATGTTACCATGGGTCTAATACTGGTATAATACTTCTTTTCATCATAGTATACATATGTCTCCTTATAAAGCTTTGTTTGGCAGAGATCCCCCTTTGATGGTTCTATACGTCCATCAAGTTAATAATCCTCCAACTTTACAAGAAATGTTGCAGACACGAGATGCTTTACTACGGCAGTTAAAAACTAACTTGTCAAGAGCCCAAAATTATATGAAAACTCAAGCAGATAAGAAAAGTAGAGACATACAACTAGCTATATGTGATATGGTTTTAGTAAAGTTACAGCCTTATCGTCAACAGTCGCTAGCTCTAAGGAAAAACTATAAGCTAGGATTACGTTACTTTGGTCCGTTTGAAAAGTGTTAGAGAAAATTGGAGATGTTGCTTACAAGTTAAAACTACCTGATGCGGTGAGATTACATCCGATATTCCACATATCGCTCTTGAAAAAGTTTCATGGCCACTACAATCAGCATTATTTGCTGCTGCCGCTTACTACTTCTGAGTTTGGACCACACTTACAACCTGAGAAAGTTCTTGCAACACGAGTAGTCATTCAAGGTTCAACAACAGTTCAACAACTTTTGATTCAATGGTAGCATACTGAAGCAACAAAAGCTACTTAGGAATTAGAACAAGATATCAGAAAGTCTTATCCAACTTTCAACCTTGAGGACAAGGTTGTTTCTCATGGGGATGGAAGTGTAACGTGCAACCAGGATAAGGAAAAAATAAACTACCCCTCTAAAAGGGATAATCGTAAAAGCATTAGGCAAAAGAAAGAAAATGTCTTATTTAAAGACTTTGAGTGGCAAAAAAAGAGATAGGAAAAAATTGCTACAGTCTCTTACGAAGGCTTCTTCTTCTCTCAATCTCTGTGCAATCGGTGCCTCTTTCTCTATTCCACTGTTCCTTCTATTTTTGTTCTTTTCTAATTGGATTGTAACAACATTTAGTTGTTGGGTAATAAAAGTATCTTTGGTTTCTTTGTTTCACAATTCTTCCAGAATACTTCTTCTAGCTTATCTGTTGCATACTTTTTCTAGTTTCTTGACACTTGTATCTTGTCCTTTTTTTTCTTCGGTTACAATCACGAAAACGAAGAATTCCAGAAATCCAATCGTCGAACAAGAGTGGAAATGAAAAATCTTTTATAGGAATCGTGAGAGAAAGAAAAGGAGGAAAGTTTAATTTTCTAGGGTTTTGGAGAGTGGGATTTGGAAGCTTCGTCCATGCACCTTCAACGACAAACCCACGCGTTGGGTTGTGCCTTCTGTGGCGCCATATTTGCCACCTCCATCACTTTCAACATCTTGACTCCCATCTTGATGTGGGCAGAAAACAAAAACAAAGCCATAATGATGGTGGGCATGGAGAAAAATAGAGTTGTGAAAGAAGAAACAAAGACGCAGTGATGATGGGCACATAGAAAAGTAGAGTTGCAGAGGAAGGAAGAGGTCTACAACGACAAAATTAGGGTTAAGAGTAATCTATGCTTTGTACCCGACTGTTTGAACCCATCTTAACCTGAATATTTTTATCCAAATCACTTGAATCTGTGTAAACTGACCTGCATAACTATTTTTTAGTTTGGATGTTGCGGTTTTGGACAGGTTGAGTTTTTTTCTTAGCCCTAATTAAAACATTTTTTTAATAAAATATTTGCATAGTATTTATATAAAAATTAAATTGTTTCAACTTAGTGAGTGTTGAAATTGCACACTTTTTTTAAAAAAATAAAATAAATATAGAGATTAAATTGATACTAAAACAAGGACACCTGGTGTGACAATGACATGTAGCATTGTCACTACCACATCACATTACCATTGTCATGTGGCGTGACGTCAACTTGACAAATTTTATAATTTTTTAATTTAAAAGAAAAAAAAATCACGAATTAACACGTGATACCTCTTTAATGTTGTTAGAATAATAACACGAAAAGAACCTGATTGCATGAAATTTTTCAAAATTGGAACTAAATTAAAACACGTAAAATAAAAGAGACTTAATTGAGATTTTCCGGTAAAAATGAAAACCAAAATCATAATTTAACTTATTTTTAATGACCAAAATATTTCTAAAAGTGAGTTGGCAATGTAAATAGTATAAAAAATAGATTTTCATGTATAATAGAGTTGTGAACTTTTTATAATTATATATAATATATGTATGTACGTACTTGTAAGTGTGGTTATAAATACAGTTGTCTCGTTTCCTTTTTTTTTTCTGAGGTGTTGGAGGCAAGTTGTGGATACATTTTGGAAGGCAACAAAAGACAAAGTTTCCTGTTTCCTGGAGATTCAATTAGAAAAAAGTACTCGACGTAACGTAACTAATACGATACCTAACTAATATTATAGAATGAATTTGATTTTTTGTGTATTTGGTGTGTTAAAAAAATGTGAAAATTAAAGGAAATAATTATTTGTGTGGTGTGTGTGTCGTGTAGTTGTTGACAAAGAGTAAAAGAAAATGAAGAAAACGAAAGGTACTTTTGTGGTACAGTGCATCAAAGATCTTCATGATGACAGATGATAGTTTGAGGAAGAAGAGCATGGGGACAACAAGGACACTGAACAACACCATGAAAGAAAGAGAAAGAAGTATGCATATACATACATGTACACATGCAGAAAGGTGAAGAATGGAGCTTTACGTAGCATGCAATTATGAGAAGGAAAGAGAACATCACAAAATACCTTTCTTTCTGTCCACTTTCTAATTCTAATCATCAACAAACAAACAAACAACACTTAATTCATATTCCTAACAAAAAACCAATCTATTTATATACATTCACCATGTGTAACAAATAAATTTAAGATGAAAACGGGTTTAATAAGTTATTGGGTTCAATTTTTTTTATTAAAATTGATGAAATTTGTAATAAAATGGGGTGTGGTGGGGTTTTGAATTTAGGTGGGAAGAGATATATTGGGTATAAGTTGGAATGATTAGCCGACAAAATCAATGAAAAGCAGAAAATTATGGAATTGACAAGTTATTGGTATAATTTGAGAAAAGAAACCATCAAAGATAGGTAAGTAAGAGGGTATGAATACCTCACTTGCCCACCCTTCCACATCTTATGTCTATATTGAATATACCAAACATAATCATTCTGTGTAATGTCTTTGTTTTTGTTTTTGTTTTTTTTTTCTTTCTAAACCTTATCTTAATCTATATCCATCATTTATTTAATAATTGTAGTTTTTATAATACTCATAACTATTCTTGATCTTTGTTAGTCATAAGAATAAAACTAAATAAACAAATTGAACATGATGGGCACAAGATTTAACTATGCTGGATAAGAAAAGCCACATTATTACTATTTTCTATTACTCATACCAAATGGGGTTATATTTAATTTATGTAGAATAAAACTATCGGATTTTCTTAAACGAATATATATATATATATATATATATATATATATATATATATATACCAGTAATAATATAGTTGTTCCCTACGTGTGTTTGTATTTTTACAAATAACAAATATAGTTATAATTTATTATTAAATGTCATTAAAAAAAGTTTAATTACTTAGATAGTACCCACTTTGGTAGAAGTATGTCAATTTGGTACGTGTGCTTTTAAAAAATGTTAATTGTGTCCTACTTTTGAAAAATGTCTCAATTAGGTACCCTCTAGAAAAGAAAAATTAACGCCGTTCACGGTACATCACGCTCCACTCTCTGGTTTTTTATTTCTTTATTTAATTTTTATTTTTATTTTATTTTTTTGCAAATTTTTGTTGTCACGTGTCAAGTCTCTATTGTGACATATGACAATGTTAGTGCTACGTGGCAGGATAATGCCATGTGTACCAAATATCATTGTACTGATTTCAATTTAGTCTCGATATATATATATATATATATATATATATATATATATATCATTGTTTCAATTTAGTATTTGATTTTGTGTCTTCGGTTCATTTTTGTCCCAATTTTTTTTAATAATTGAAGTATATTTTTTAATCCATTTTTTATAAGATTAAAACTAATTAAGTATAAATGCTTTTACGAAATTAAGTATCGATATTTAAATTAAAATTTAGTGGTAAAAATAATGTTATACTCATAGAACAATATAGTCACCCACTTTTTTTTCTTCAAAATAGAGCAATATTTTCTCTCTCCAATTATAAACCAAATCTATTATTTGTATAAATGTTATACTAATATTTTTTTTTATCAAAAATGAATTTTTAACATATTACATTATTGTATATTATTAACCCATATTTTGTTAATGTATTCTTTGACCATTAAATTATAATTAAATACCAGTACTTAATTTTGTAGAAATATTTATACTTAATTAGTTTTAATCTTATAAAAAATGATTATAAAAATATATTTCAATTATTAAAAAAATTTGGGACAAAATTGAATCAAAGACACAAAAGTGGGACTAAATTGAAACAACGAGATATATATAGTTAAAATTAATCATAAATCAAACAACACATAATTGGCATACATAGGACTCGAACCCAAGTCCTTTTACACAATCAAAGTACTCTCAACCACCTGACCTAATACTTTTCCACGTTAATTGGCATACAAAGTACACATTAAATGCCATAAAGGCTTCTATTACCCGCATTGATTAAATAATTATTGATTTAATTATTTAAATTTATCGGGTCTTACATATAGGGACTAAATTGAAATTAGGATAATGACATTTGACACACGTGACATTATCCTGCCACGTAGGACTAACGTTGTCACGTCTCACAACAGGGACTTGAAACGGGACAACAAAATTTTTTTGCACAAAAATAAAATAAAAACGAGAGTGACTACGTGGCCGGCTGTTAACGACGTTAATTATTTTTTTCTGAAAGGAACCTAATTGAAGCACTTTTCAAAAGTAGAAACAGTACTTTTTTAACACGGGTACCAAATTGACACACCCCTACTAAAATGGGTACCATTTGATTAATTAAACCTAAAAAAAAAATTACATTATACTTTGTATTTTTTTCCTAATTTGTGTTACCGTTCAAAAGCAATTATTTGTGTGCACTCATTACATACTAGGGCAAATACGACATTTTACAAAGATTTTACATGAGTCTTTTGCCGCATAAAATATGATGTGATTACATTTTTGTTATAATAGAATAATGTATTATATCAGTCAAATAAGAAACTTATGTAATATCTATCTTTTACACCGATTATCCTTTTTAGCAATTTAAAATAGTGTTTTTTAACAGGACAACCTATTACATCGGTTGCATGCAAAACCAGTGAAATAGACATTTTTTTTCTATCAAGGCACCTTATTTTTGTTTTCGCAACTCTCTTTTTCTTTCATTTTCATTTCCGCCGTTATGTTCTTCTATCCTCCATTTAATGTTTTTCTTTCAGCTTGGGTCGTCAATTTCATTTTTCGTTGCTCTCTGCGTCTCTTTCTCTGCATTATTGTGCATCGATTTAGCCATCAATTTAGGTAGCCCCTCTATCGATGATGGCAAACCCCTAGCTAAAGGTCCAACCACCAGGTTAATGGCCATAAGGATTCAAGAAGATATGACCAAAATACTTTATATATGAGCCAACGATGAATAAAGTCAAGTACAGAGTAAAAACCCGTAATTTCATGTTACTGGAATAGTGACTGGCTGCACAAGCGAGACTGCATGAAGGACTAGAAAGGTCCAAGGGTGCGTGGTGCTTGGCGGTGTTCTAGGACCGCTAAGTGGTCTGCATTCCCATTTCGCCTGGCGGCGCTTAGGCTGCACCAGACGATAGTCCATGGCTATTTGCATTCGTGGAATGTTTTGCGTGGCTCATTGTGATGGTCTTTGGTCTGGGATATGCTTGGATGTACTCTTGTGTTGGGATACGAGCGGGGAGGTTCGTATGTTTCGTGCTCACACTTGAGGTTGTTATGAGAACGGAGGCTCATAACAGGTGGTGTAAACGCGTGATGGATACGGACAAGGAGGTTCGTAATTGATGTACTCCTGTTTGGTGATATGAGCAGGGATGTTCATAACAGGTGTTCATGCGTGTTGGACTACGAGTGGGGAGGTTCGTAGAGTTTGACTACGAGCATGGAGGTTCGTAGAGTTGGACCACGAGTAGGCATGTTCGTGAAAGCATTGGGATCCCTAAGACCATGGTTGAGTAGGTGTTGGTCTCATATAGGTGATGAGACTATGGAAGCATAATTATCTTGTGTTATAAGGCCTTTAAGCGTGTGAGTCTTGTCAAGTGCAGTTACACATTTTGGGTGAGGTATTTATATAATTTATGACTATTTGTTTTATTTGAGCTTACCCTTTCTGTTTGTGTGTGTCGATGATTGCATGACTTATCACACGAGAGCATATGTGATTCCAAGTGAGGATGATGATGCATAGAGACAGAGCGAGGGATAGTTGTTGGGCTTTAGTTAAGGAACTTGTTTTGAATAAAACTTGTAATTTCCTTTTAAGTTTTTTCCTTGGATTTCAAACTTTTAATAATTTAATTGTGAATTATGGATTTGGTTTTGGCGCGTTAATGAATTTCTAAATTTGTCCCGCTTTTTGGAAATAAAATCAAACGATTGAACTTATTTTCAAATATAAATTCTTTTATTAAGTAATATTCACCTAGGATATTACAAGTTTTCCATGTCTCCCAACTGAGAAAGTAGGTACCTGACCCATCTCATGTGCCAGAGGGTGAGGATGTGCATGTTAGAGAGGAACTTTCAATGGAAGTGCAATTAGTTAGTATAGAGGATCGCCAAACCAAACAACTTTGGGGAAAATCCATCAATCTAGTTAAAGTTGTTTGGGATAGAAGGACATGTGACTCTACGTGGGAGCTAGAGGAGGATATGAGGAAGTCATATCCACATCTGTTCTCTAGTAAGTCTCAAATTTTTGAGGTCGACAATTTTGTTGTTGGGGAGAATGTAAAGTCCACTTCTGATTTTAAAATTTTTGGGCCCAGTTTAATTAAAAAGGCCCAAGGCCAGCCCACTTGTATTTTTCAGAGAAACCTCTTAAGTTTTTCCCACTCTACTTTTTACTCAGTTTTTGTATCCACCCCCAAAACAACTCACTCCCTCTTACTCTGCTTGAAACAAAAGTTGAACTCCAAACCTCATTTTCCTTTGTCTCTTCAATTTTGAACTCCTGGTTTGATTCGATTTTTGTTCATAGACCTCATTGTCTTCTCCCTCTATTCTTGTTTATAGTCATTTTGTGGTACTCTTTCGTTGGGGCTCGATTTTGCTGGGTTAACATATGTCAAGGTAAGGAAAGCTAGGGTCGTTAAAGATTTTGAAATGCTTTGCTTGTTTTAGCTCAAAATTGTGTTTTAAAATGTTGATTGATGTCTGTGATTGTATGAAAATGAAAATTTTATGGTTTGGACTGGGTTTTGGGGTTGCATTCGTGAGCAGGGGAGAAACCTGTTGTTCTCGCCTAAGCGAGCAACCCTCGCCTAAGCGAGAATGGCAAAAAACTCACCCTTGCCTTTATTCGAGTTGTCGCTCAAGCGGGAAACTTCAGTTTTGAGCGAAGAGCAATCTCGCTCAGGCGAGAAGGTATCGCTTAAGCGAAAACTCGCAGAGCCTCACAATGCCCACTATTCGAGCTCTCGCCTAGGCGAGAATGCCTCGCTTAAGCGAGAGAACTTCTTTCGCCTAAGCGAAGACTTCTAGTTTGAGCAAGACTGGTGCATGGAAGTGTTTCATTACTTGATTTCTTCTATGATTGGTTGTTTTACTTCTTAAGAGTATGATGTATGATGTTGTGCATGTATGATGTCGTGTTTTACGACTGTATTTCATATGATTGGCATGAAATGTTAATGTTATGAGATAACATGTTAACTTGGTATGGGAATTTCATGGAGAAATCCCTTTTGATGATAAAGTAGTGTGTGTAGTGACTTAAGGATTCAAGTAAGGCTTCATCTTGACACTCTAATGAATCAATCAGACTCACATAGAGTAAACTGGTTCATGTGGTGAGAGTAGTAGGAGGTCTTAGTCTTTGGCAACATAATGACCTTAGATTATCATGGACTAACCTTGTGCATGGTAGGGTGAAACCCATTGGCAATGACTTTGTAGAGCAGTAGAGGCCACCACAAATGCAAGCAACCAGTGAATCTCATTTCATTACATGTATCCGAATAATCGAGTTAGAGGGTCTTTTATTGGTTGTTATCACATGTTATTTGTGCTCAATAACTTGTTTGCTCATAATATCTTTATTTATCTATTAAAAATCTTTTTTTTTCACTATCTTACCCTTCTTTCTTTTTGTGTTTGGTTCCTTATTGTGTTTTCCTTTTTGCTATGATCACCAATGTTGGGGTGATTAGATGTGGAGACCCTTGATGATCGCTAAGATGATGGAGATACTGTTGCTTAGTTTAGATATGCCAGATCTTGCTCATTGTTGAACATCTTTTGAAGAACTGTTTTTCTTTGTAATTCCTTGCTCTATGAACAATCTTTTGTCAAACTGTTTCATGTTTAAATTGTGTTTATGACATTGTTTTGTGTCCATGATACTTCTAATTCAATATATTCTAGATAACTGTAAAAGGTTGAATCTCATATACTTTCTATTGTTACTCTATTTTATTATAATATATGATGTTTTGATTAGAATTTCTCTATTAAATGCGATGTCACATAAGGACTACTTAAAAATCATTAAATAAGAACTAATTTAGAGATAAAAAATAATTAGTTATTATGTTAATTAAAATAGATACTATTTCATAGACTAAAAGTTATTGATATGTTAAATAGTCTCTATTATAATAATAAAAATTTAAATCAATGTTTAAATTGGCTTGTAACATTAGTTACCAAAATAGTTTAGATAATTATTATATTATTAGATTCTAAGGAAACTAATTCAAAATCTATTTGTATTAAGTAGCTAAAATATTGATAATTAATGTTATACTAATTTAGAGTATAATTCAAATTATCAATTATAATTTTTTATTAATAATAGAAACTATTTTAAATATAAGTCATTTTTAACTTATAAAATAGTATCTTAGTTAATAACTATTTTTTCATTTATAAATTAATTATTTTTTATAACAAAGTTATATTATCTAAAATATAATTAGAAATTAGAAGATGGGAAATTAGAACATAGAAACGTTATTAGAAATCCAATCACCTGAGAGTAACTCGGCCAAATCCGGTAAGTAGAATATAGAAATTAGAAAATGAGAAAAGTAAGTTGTGTGGCGTACTGTACTTGAAGTGAAGAGGTAATGAAGTACACATCACAATATCTTTGGTAGAAACGTTATTCTTTTATAAGGTGGAATGAGAATATCGATTTTCTCAAATTTTAGGTCAATATTTTTCCAATTAATCAAAACCAAAATTCAAAGAACATAAAATTGTTTTCATCTCATGAATGGTTACACTGAATAATTGATTATTTGGTTGGCATGAACTAAATACGTAAAGTTTTATATTTAAACATTATTTTTATGCAATTATGAAATAGGTTATATTTGCGACCACCAATATGGACCAATGGAAGGAGGTTGCTAAAGGGTCCCTCCTACAATAATATTTATATATTTCTTTGAGTTTTTGTTTTAATATGTAGCGACAAAATAAAAATATAAAAAGAACGAAATAGTTTAACAAATATACATTGAGTAGACCTAGTTAATATTAAAAAATGCGTACCATAATTGAGGAGTATAATTATTTATGAGAAAGATGTAAAAACATGAAGTTATGTGTCTTCTGAAAATGTACAACTCATCCTCGTCTTATCCTATAATATATACAATAACTCTCTTAACCACCACCATGCATGTATCCATCTCATAACTTCAACCATTTTTTTTTATTTGAGAAAATCTAAAACTTCACTTCAAAATTTCAATATAGATCTTATAAAAACAAAAACTAGTTGTAACCACACACGAATAAGACAGTTACTTATTATTAAGTAAATGATTCCGAATACATTCTAATAATTATTAAGGATATATTAAAGCTGAATTTATAAGTTAAATAATCACTCGTGGGTTGAGTATTGGAACATCCCTTTTAAATAATTACTTTAATTAAATAAAATATCACACCAATAATATAAGAAGCAAGTCATAGAATATAACGCTACTCCTTACAGTTGTCCCAAACAAAACCAAGAATGAGTTAGGACACACCACGATGTCAGTAACAAAATATAATAAGGGATCAATAATATTTCAAAATAAAGCTCAATGAGAAGATAATACATGGGCCATGATCCTAAAAGAAAGCTAGAATCCAACCTAGAGAGGCTATGTAGCGGAATCATCATTTTCCTGTTGACCACGAGAAGTTCTCGCATCTGCTCACATCAATAAGTTGATGATCATCGCAAGAGAGAGAAAACCACACACATAACAATCAAACAAGCAAAGGGTAAGCTAGAGTAAAACATGATTTATCATACAGTTACTTACAATTTCATAGTCCAAGATACACACATCAACCAATCATGTTATGACTTGCAAACAATACACTAAGACTCAAGACACGACTCATCTGGATACATATAATTAGTCAGATTCAGCGGATGGTTGCGCTTGTGATGGCCTTTACTGCTCTACCGAGCTAATTGTTACAGTTTTTCATCCTCCCACACACAAGGCTAGCTTTAAAGTGTTCCAGGCCTCCTGCTACTCTCACCACTTGAGTCAGTACGCTCTATGTGAGACTAACTGACTCTTTTAGATCGTCAGGATGCAATCCTTACCTTGAATCCTTACTAAATTATATAAATGAAGCACCACCATGAACTCCTACTAATAGGGATCATGAAATTAAGTCTTGACCAAATGAGGCACCACCATGAATCTCACCTAGAGATTCATGGAATTACGTCTTGACCAATGAGGCACCACCACGAAACTATCGTGAAATTACGTCCTAACCAAACCAACATCATATTTCCATCAATCAATATAGAATCATTTCTTATGCCAAAACCATGCCACTTTTATAACCAACCATCTCATTCATTTTACATGCCAAGATCATACCAAATCACCAATCCAGTTCATAACCTCAAATATTTCATGCATATTTGCATACCTCATACTTCAAATAGAGTAAAACAGCCAATCATATAATCAATAACAATCATGTGAGAAAACAATGTGGTCTGCAGTAGGTCTCGCTCAAGCCAGAAGCCCTCGCTCAGGCGATAGGAGTGTTCTCGCTCAAACTGCAGGCTCTCGCTTAGGCGAGACTGCGAACAGAGGTCCTGGGGGTTTCACGAACTCCCACTTAGGCGAGGCCATCTCGCCTGAGCGAGATGGTTTTTCGCTCAAAAACTTGGTTTCTCGCTTGAGCGAGTGCTCAAGCGAAAATCCCTGTGCGAGCCTTTGCTACTCTCGCCTAGGCAAGACGAGCTCGCTTGGGCGAAAATAACAGTTCTCCTTCACTATTCTACACCTATAAAATTCGAGATTCATCCAAAACAATATAGCAAGCATATCCATTTCTAAGTAGGCACCATACAATCACCAGATATACTTAACAGAACCCAAACACAGGCAAAATATGCTTAAAATAAGAAACCTTAGCTTCCCTTACCTGGAAAGAGCTAGTACAAGACCTCGACACCGAACAACGGAGCACAACAGCTCTAGGAACAAATTAAAGAGCTGGAAAAATAGTGGAACGGAGCAGAAACGAGGTTACTACGAAATCATAACGGAAAATGCGAAAATCAAACCTAAGGAGAAGAGTATGAACTGAGAGCAACTTACGTGAGTGGGAAAATGAGTTGAACTCACTTAGACGAATGGGTCTCAAAACCCTAGCAAAGAAACGGTTGCAGCTCTAAGGAAAGGGAAGGTTGTTTTTTGAACATTGGGTGAAATGAATGGGGTTAGGGCAGTGTAGGGTCTTTGGCTCCCTGTGGATCAGTCCTAGGTCCAACTGATTTTGGGCAGCCCCTATAAAATAAGAGCAAAAAATAATTGAACCTTAGAAGTATTAATCTTATAATTCAAATATTAAATTACTAGCTTAGCAACACAAAATACACTATCAAATATTTTATTGTCGTTCTTCAGTTATTTATAAAGGTTAAAAAATTTCATATACACATATTATTACTAAAAAAGTATTTATAAGTGAACCTTCATTTAATACTTTTAATTTGTAAATATTATTCCTTTCATAATTTATCCAACGACTTCATCATCCCACTAATAAATGGATTTAGCTTTAAATGTTTGGAAAAATTGTAGTTTAATCTCTATTTTTATAGTTAACACGACCAATGTTCCTGTGTTTTTATATTGATAAAATGCTCTTTAATCTTAAAGTGAAAATATATAGACTTGGTACTTTTTAACTTTGAAAAACCTAATGAACTTTGAAATAAAAGTTAGACTAAACCAGTGTGTTTTTTAAAATTTGAAGATTATATTCACGAAAATGGAAATATAATAAAATGAGTTATAATAAAATACATATAATAAAGCACATATAATAACTAAATAAATAATGAAACTTCTAAAATGATTTATAAAATAACAACTAACAATTACACAAATTATTAAAATACTAATGCTCAATACTATGTATTCAAATTAATATATTATTAATTTATATCATATAACTATATCAGAAATGAAACAACTAGAATAAAAAGATACCTACTTGTACGTAATATTAGGAACAAACGATGATGAATAACTTCTTGTGGCGCAATGGAGAAGAGTAGGTGCACACGAAAGTTAACAATGTTGAGAGAAAATGTCAATAAAAGCAGAATACGAACACAGAATTTCTTAGTTGATTATGAAAAAATTGAATTAGAAAGTACTTTTTCATTTAATCATCCCACATATATAAATTAATGTAACAAAAATTACACAAATTTACAAATCTATCATCACACAATTTTCTTTTTATCTATTCTTTTGACTAACCCATGTAAAATAAATTAAATAATTTATTTATTTTGTATAAGTGAAAGAATGCCATTGAGGATAGAGGTCCGGAAGATAATAAATATAAAACATTTAGTTTTTCAATACAAAGTAACAAAAATGTTACATATTTTATTTTATTGTTGGTTAAAATACTTTTTTGGTCCCAATTTTCGTCAAATTTTTTCAAATAAGTCCTAATTTTGGTTTTGTGTTCAAATATGTCCCAATTTTCGTCAATTTTGTTCAATTAGGTCCTTTTTTGCTAACACCGTTTAAATCATTAACGGCCATGAACAGTGATTGTCACGTGCCACTTCGTGGTTTTTTTGAATTTTTTTATTTTTATTTTTATTATTTTTAATTTTTTTTAAAATGTTTTTAAATTTTTTTTAATATTTTTTTTAAATGTACACGTGTCAACCCAAGAGCGTGCCACATGCCACTTCGTGGTTTTTTTGAATTTTTTCTTTTATTTTTTTGATTTTTTTTTAATTTTTTTTAAATGTCCACGTGTCAACCCAGTAGTGTGCCACGTGTCAAAGTCAATATTTTATATTCAATTTGGTCCCTATATTTGTTATTTTTGTTCAATTAGGTCCCAATTTTTGTTAACATTAACTAATTTGGTCCCTATCGAAGATGTGACCAAATTTAATTTTTATATTAAAATTATAATGATGTGAATTTTAATATATTATATAAAAATATTTAATAAAAAATGTGAATTTTAATATAAAAATTAAATTTGGTTTTAATTTGAAGAGGGACCAAATTGGTTAATGTTAATAAAAATTGGGACCTAATTGAACAAAAATAACAACTATAGGGACCAAACTGAATTTAGAACATTAACTTTGACACGTAGCACGCTACTGGATTGACACGTGGACATTTAAAAAAAATGAAAAAATTAAAAAAAAAAAATTTTAAATAAAATTAAAAAAAAATTAAAAAAAAACACGAAGTGACACGTGTACATTTAAAAAAATTTTTAAAAAATTAAAAATAAATTAAAAATAAATAAAAATAAAAATAAAAAAAATTCAAAAAAACCATGAAGTGACACGTGGTTGTTCATGGCCGTTAATGATTTAAACGATGTTAGCAAAAAAGGACCCAATTGAACAAAATTGACGAAAATTGAGACCTATTTGAACACAACCAAAATTAGGACTTATTTAAAAAAACTTGACGAAAATTGGGACCAAAAAGGTATTTTAACCTTTATTGTTCTTATCGAATTCCAAAGGAATTATTTGAAGAACTTATATACATATAATAAAAATTAATCAAAATAACAACTTATTAGATATATGTTATTGTATCTAAAATATTGTCCCCTTAGAGTATGAAAATTTTCATCTTGATTTCATCTCCACAAATAACATTAATATTTTGTCCCAAGTTCATTGAGTGACATCGTTATGATAAATAATGTATTTGAGATAATGTCTGTTTTGTCGATTTTTTTTTACATACATAACATTGTTCCCTCCTTTTCTTATGCAGATAGCATATTGTATATATTAATAGATAAAATTTGGGCAGTCATTCATATGCAAAGATCTTTTCAAAATAATGGTGACTACATCTTGTATGATGGTGACTAAACGATGCAGCAAAATAGTTTATTGGAAATAGTCTTCACAAAAAAAAAAAACAAAAACAAAAAAACATCAGCACTCATACAAATTTGGGGACCAATGTCCAAATAAGTGAGGAGTTGGGTTAGGGTTTTTGTACACATTGTTCACAGTTTGCAAATTATTAATGACCATGTTCTTTGTACCCAATACGGACAAAAAAATGTAATTGAGGTCTTTATGAACAAAAATAGAGTCAATTGGTATCAGTCTTAATGGAAAAATATATGGCACCACTACTGACTCATATGTTGGGAGCCATGCGGAAATAAGTGGGAAGTTGCATTGAGTTTTTTTAGAAATTGTGGATACTTTTGTAACTTATAAACAAGATGTTTTGTGTAGACAATATGGATAAAATATTACATTGAGACCTTATCAACAACAAAATACTTCATTGGAGTCAATTTTAAACAAAAAAAGAACATAATACAACAACAGTAACAAACATGTAGGGAGCAATATACAAATAAGTGGATAGTTGCAATGGAGTTTTTGCCCACAAAACAGGTACTTATTAGTAAAAAAAGGTTGAAAAATGAAGTCAAGATTTGGACTTTTTGGATTTTATTTGTTGTCATAATGATTTCATAGAAATCATATATAAACTTAATTCTAGAATTTCATGTTGTAACTACTACTACTACAACTGTACTGGGCAGGACCGAGCTTGGATTCCGATATAGGATTCCGACATAAGTTAAAGCCGAGCTCGGAATTCGAGCTAGCAAGAATAGTTGTACATGCATGTCGGATAAGAGCTTGGAAGACATGAACCACGGAGGTCGAAAAATTAGGGGTCCAAGGCCTTAAGGGTTTTTGAGTCTTATTAGATTTGTTCGGTAGTGGGTCGGAGTCTTAAAGCCCATCAAGGGCCCATTGGGCCCTATTAGTATTTACTTTTCCAGCACCCTCAACTGAAGAGGGATGGTCCTACAAATCAGGAACTAATCCCACGAGCATAAACTTGAATCTAGGCACCTAACGAGAGACTTGGGTAGTGGTTGCCTAAAATCACGCGAACACATAGCCAGTACACTGATTAATCAGAAAGGAGGTTATCAGAAGGGCTATAGAAGAAACAGGGGGGCATGAACTAAGTATGAGATTAGAAAAGGGGAGAGGGCGGGCATAAAATATAATAGTGATTCTGGTAGTTTGTTAAACTCTAAAAACTCATTACCGGAACAACAACATTAGAAAAGACAACCCAAAAGTAGTAGCTTGGGTAGACCAAATTCCAAGAGAGCAATGATGTCTTGCATATGACCAAGGAAAAAGGTGGTATTACATAACAACAAATATGGTTGAAGCCATAAATTCTGTCCCGAAAAAGATAAGGAATTTGCCAATTTCTTCCATAGTATTGGCCACGTACACCAGGTGCAACACATACTTCACGAAAAGAGGCAAGAAAATAACTGTAATGGTGAGTGTTGGTCATGTGTACTCTCAATATGCAACCAACTTCCTATAAGATGTGGACTCTAAGTGAAACACGCACCAGGTCGTTGAAGATGAAAGTATGTCCTGTAGAAAAAATTGTAGTCAGATTAGATGAAAGGTGGTGCGATTGTGGAAAGTTTCACAAAATCCGTCTACCTTGTTCACATGTTATTGCAACTTACAAACATTTATATCACGACTTCAGTGTGAACATAAGTCCCCATTATAGGTTGGATGTCATCATGAAAGTATATGATAATTTGTTTGACGAGTTAAGACATGAAGAATATTGACCACCATACCAAGGGCCACAGGTCTGGCCTCATCCTGCCACAAAAAGGAGCGAGAGGGGTTGTCCTAAATCAAGTAGAATTAGGACTAAGATGGACATTAGGGAAGGAAGACAATCAAGAAAGTGTTCCTATTGTAGAACTGAAGGACACACAAGAAATCATTGTCCTAACAACCTTGCACTTAGATGATCCATATCGAACCACTTACTTTATGTTGTACTTTTAATTGTGTTCAATAAATTTATCATTGATTCAATTTATTGGTACATCTTTTGTTATTATCTTTTATTGTGACTTATTTTATATAAACCAAAAACAAATGACAAAATTATTTAAAATACAATAATAAAATAATTTTAAATTATTTGAGTAATTTCCTTCATTTTTAAATTATTTTTTACAAATTTGAAATGTTTTTTTTTTCACTTCTTGCACATAATTCTATTTTATTAAATATATTTATAATCTTTTTTCTACTTCGATATTTCTTTTTAAATTTTTTTAATTACAATTGTTTTCAATATAATTTTAGGTTTAATAAATGTAGTCAATGTTCGTTGTCTTTATTTTCAAAACAATATTGTTTAACAAAATTTTAATCAATCTATATGTTGGAATTTATTTGCTTGAAAAAAAAATTCTCCGTTACAAATTTCTACAACAAAAATTCTTACCATATAAAAAAACTAAGTATACAAATCAAATTATTTTTTGTAGCCTTTTAATGTACAATTTTTAAAAATTACCAAAAGTTAAAAAGAAAACTATAATTTCAATATTTATAAACATCTATTAAAAAATTAATACTACACAAATTAAAAAATAAACTTTTAAATTAAATTGACTTTTAAATTTCTATATTACACCTAAAATAACTTACTACACAGTAATAAATCTATTTTTAAATTATTTTTTTAACTCAAGAAATTCAATGAAAAATTTAATTACATTTACTTTGATATATTTCCAAATTACGTCTAAAATAACTTAAAATGCAATAAGAAATATATTTTTAATATATATTTTTAACTAAACAAATAAAAAAAAGATTTTTTTAATCTCTATTTCAACCATTTTTTTTAATTTTAAAATTTCAAAAAATCTAATCCTAATTCATTTTTAAAAAAAATAAAAAATAAATAAATAACCAGTTCAGAATTCGAGTCCATAAAACTGAATTCTGATTAAAGAATTAAAAAAAAATGAACAATTGGGAGGCTGGAATTCGGGTCCCTAGGATCCGAACTCTTACATGAAAATGAAAATCATGCTATTTGCGTAATATTTATACATAATATGCTATCCATGCAAATAAAAGTAGGAACATTGCTACTGGAGAATAAAATATCTTGTTTTGTCCTTACAAAATGTTAAAGAATAGAAAAAAGAAGAAATATTTAAACTGTCATTGACCTTGAGTCCGAAATGTGGTGAGATTATTGATTATACAAGACTAATTATTATTATATTTTATGATATGATTGTATATTTTAGTTTTTGTTATTATTTAAGTAATGTAAGCTTCATTTATCTCTTTAACCATAGAAATATGTGTGACTTTAGAAAGGAATAATGGATTGTTTTTCAAAATAAACGTTATCCAAAGTTGTTTGGTTGCAATGAAGGCATCCACTTGGTCCATAGTTGTATAAAGACGAAATAGGTGTATCTGTTTCGTACGACTCAACACGTAATGTGAAGGTGTCCCTGTTACAAATGAATTATCTCACACAACTTCAATGTAATCCATTAACCATTTGTTTCGTTTAGGAAACAAAAATTAATGAAAAGACAGTGAGGAAGAAGATAAATAAAAAGTCACATGATTTTCAATTATATAATAAAATGTAGAAAGACCAAAAAAAGTAACACCGGAAGATTACAGAAAGAAGAAAGAGTTGAATTTTCTTGTATTGGTTATATAGATGTTGTGGAACCAGAGTACCCACGAAAGAACCTGAAATTCACGTGGAAAAAAATAATAATAAGATGAACTAATATGCGATTAAAAAGATTTATAAATTTATTATTTTTAGATTTTGAGTTAAAAATAATCTCCTGATTATTTATATAAATTTGTTAAAAACTTATTAATATCAAATCTTCTTATACTTTTCCGGTAAAAAGCGCACATGAAACATTTAGGATATTTTGTGTAAAGAAAAATAATGTTTTAACAATTAAATTTTTGATATTTTTTTTTATTACCTAAAATAATATTTTTTTAAATGATTTTTTTTATATTTTAAAATATTACCTCGTAAAAAAAATTTGTCAGAAAAAAAAAAAGTTTATAGAAAATTGGATGGCGTCCTAGGATGCTGTTGTTGGTGTTGGTAGGTTGAAAAGCACAGTGTCCCCAGCATGTGTCCGGGAGAGAGAGGAAGTGTGGCCTTTTCTCGTTTAACAGCTGGAATTTCTTCCTTGCTTCTCACATTCTAACTATTTCTAAGAATGAAAAAATAAAAAATAAATAAAAACTTTGATTAACATTTTTTAACAGCAACTGTTACAAAGGTTTGGGTTTATATTTTTGTCCCAAAAGGTAGCATTGATGAACGTGTTCAGGCTTCTAGAGATAGGTCAAATGAATCCATATTTCTTGTTATTGCTCGATAAAACTGAAATGGTGAAGATATAGGGTGTTAAAAAATGGGCAAGTAAATTAATAAATCTATTAATTTAATATGCTGCACTATTTATTTGGTAAAGTTAAGAAAAAAGAGACTGTGTTTGAATTGCTCACTACTTTAAAAATTAAAAGTAAACTCATCACACGTGAAAAGCATCATAATTAATATTAAATTGGTTTTGTTAGGTTATGTTCTTTGGGGGTCAAGTTTTGCTACAGCCTTAAACAATCATTCCTATCATACAATACAGGGTGTCCCCATTATCTATCATTTTATTATTTATTATTATTTCAACGATTCCCCTATGTTATTATACATATTTTCTTTTCTATTGTATTGATGAATCTTGGATTATTCGGGAGATTAAAGAAAATAAAAGGAAAATTTATGATTTTTTTAGAGAATTAATTGCGAATACACAATAATAATACAATTTAAGCTAAATTTATATAACTCAATAATTTTCTATATATTTTTTCTTTAACAAATTAAATATTAGTAAACCGTGAAAAAATTATATAAAAGAACACGTTAAATATATTTTTACTCTTTTTTATGTAAAATTAGAATTTATTTTTCTCCAATTTTTTTATATAGTTTCATCCTTAAACTTTAAAAGTGAATAAATATATTTTTTCTGATCCAATTATGTAAATATTTTTTTATCGTGTTAAACAACATTTGTAGAGTGTCATTTGAAATGTTTATGTTATTTGACATATTTAAGTTCAAACGTTAGTCTGAAACATTGTTTAACACGAAAGAAAAATTAGTATCGTTGAGTTAAAAAGATTATATCCATTTATTTTTAAAATTTGAAACTAAAATATATCAAAATTTAAAACAGAGACGAATTTCAATTTCGCGTCAAAATTTAACGACTAAAAATACATTTAACCTATATATTAATTATTTTCTACCTAAAATCTTAAGATAATAAGTTTAGAAGTGATAATGTGATATTTGTGTTAGAAGAGACTTATTTATATTTATTGTGATTTATCTAGATTATAAATAATAAGAGTATAGAAGAAAAGGGGTATAATGTTGTTGGGGTGAAGCAAATAAAGCAATAGAAAGTATGATTGGAAAAATTTGATGAGGTGAAAGGTAGGTAGGGCAATGCAATAGTTGAAAAGGAAGAAGCATTGCACGAAGATGGGGTTTTGGGGGACCCTTCGTTTCTGCTCACTTTTCATTCACCACCGACACCAACTAAGGATCTAAGAACATCATCAATATTTCAGACTAAAAAGTTCAAATTTAAAAGGACTTCAATTGCTCTTCTTTCAATTTTACATTTTCATGCAATAATAAATATATACTTGTTATAGCTTCCAAGGACCGTGGAATAATATTGTTTCCATTCGTCATGTTCACACTCTCACTTTTAATGTTAATCTTTTATCATCTGAATTAAACCACACTTTCTTTTATTTTAGTAGGATTTAACGGGAATATGTGAATAAGTAATTCAGTTTAGGCAATAAAGATGATAGTGAGTAGAAAATTTTAGAAACTAAAATGCGATATAATTAATCATTTCATGTAACAGATAAATATGGTAAGACTTCTTTAATGACAAGTTAAAGTGATCGATAAATTATATTTTCAGAGTTTTTTTTTTTTTTTTATAATTTTGATACCTGCAAAAAAATTTAGTTAAATACAAAAAAAAAAGTTTATAAAAAAAAGTAGAAGCCGAAATGAGAGACAAGAAATAGTATTTGCATTTTGGATGTGGTTTGGATTCTTTAAATAATATTCATGCATTATGCAATAGAGTGACATTGTTTCTTTTTAAACACTTTTTACAACACTTTTATTATATATATATATATATTTTCTGTCTTTTTCATTATAATGTTTATTTTATGCTATTCTTCTCATTCATATCTCTAATTCTTTTAATTATAAAACATATGTATTTGTTGCAAAAGGAGAAATTTTGTTTGAAAAGGGATAAATGAAAATAACAAATGCCATGTGTTGTGCTTATTTTAGCAGATGAAGTACATAACGCACAGTATGAAATAGACTGAAAATGTAGAAGAAAATGTTTTTAACTCTAAATTGCATTTGAACTCCTTGTTTGTTATATAAAGGTAGAATTTGACATTTTCGCTGTCCTATATAGTTTTTTTTTTTTTTTTTTTAATTGTACTGAGGAAAAGTGATCTGATTTTACACAGTGTATTGAGAGAATATTTGTATTGTCTATTTATTTAACACCTTATACCACGCCTCTTCAGAATAAGAGTCTTTAAAGTTTAAATGAAGATATAGATACAATTATATTTAAAAAAAGTGTTAATAACATTCTCTTTAACCATTTTTTGACACGATCTTTATTAAATTTTTAAAAACATTATAAAATTGAGAACGAAAACCATTAAATAAGAAGTGAGATATATAAAATTGTGATTTTAAATAAATTTCCAAAATTAACTGTTTCTTTTAAAAAAATAGTAAAGAATTTGTTGTTAACTTTTCTTATTCATATATACATTGTCATCTATTTTATTTAACTTCTCTAATTGTCTCATTTATATAGCTATTTCTTTTTACACTATTTTTTCTTTCGCTCTCACAAATACGATAATTCCACTCTCATAAAAAAAAATACTGTTGGTTGTACAATTAGGAAATAATGTTTTAGTTTTTTTTTTTTTTTAATTACAAATTTATTTTTTACTTTTGAATTATACGATCTAAAAGTTTTTTTTTTTACTTTCAGATTATACAATTTGAGAATATTTTACTTGTACAATCCGAAAATTGTTTTTAGACTTCAGGATGTGATGTGAAAGCTTATTTTGCACAATCAAAAATAAAAAATGATAGAACACTTTCTTCAGTTAATCTATGACACAACAAAAGGCAAGGGATGGTGGAAGGGGGTAGTTTGGTCTTTCACCATCCTACGGGTGTGTACATGGAAACTTTGGTGGTGCAGAAACAAATGGCCATTTATGTATTGTAACATATGGGTTCAGGCCTGAATAGTGAAACGTATTTAAAAAGTTTTATAGAAATAACATCCTTCTCATTTTAATCCCTATTGTCCCTTTTAGTACTTGTATTTAAAAAGTTTTAAAAAGTCTTCACCATTTACTTGATAGCTTATGAAAAATTTGTATCATGGGTTTCTCTTTAGGTAACTGATGAATGAATGAGGGTGATTCTGAGAAAAGATAGCACCAAGTAAAAAGAAAGACAGAACCCACTTGCAAGTAATTGAAGCTTAATAGCTGGTCACATGTAGCACAATGTCTTCCATTACTCACTGGCGAATGGAAGAGTACTATCTCTTCATGTTTTGGATTTTGAATGTTCTTCTTTGATATTGCTACATATTTATCCTCAAACTCTTCTGCAATCCTGAATGACTAATTTCTTTTGCCGCCACCTACTACAGTATCATTCACACAACAGAGAATTATACAAGTTATCCAAAACACAATCAAGCTAAGAATATCATGTATCATTTCATTAAAGACTATCATCTTACATGTAAATAATTAGGATAAATGAAGCAGAAGAGAGGAGTTAGAATAAGAATCCACATTTTCAATAAACTATACTCAATCACCTTCATTAAACTATTTTCATTGGATAATAATATGAACACTTTATGCAGACAATCGATTTTAGCTATCAAATTCAACAAAATATAGTAATTGCATAGTGCACTGATGGGGGACCAGATTCCAGATATTAAAAGTGATTCATTCTTTGGAAGTCCACTTACCTCATCTCAAGTAGGGCCAAGAACATGCTTGAGAATCTTGGTCACCAATCTTGTGATATCATCTTCCTTACATGAGGTCACAAAATTTACTGACAACAAAATCCTTTTGTTACTTGCTCATGATGAGTGCAAAAAGTTTGTTCATATGATCGTGTTAGAAAGTCGAAAGAAAATCAAACAGTTTCTTACCCCATGCAAGAAGAGGAAACTCCCATTTCTGTCTAGGGACCGTGATTACGTATGACGTAACCTTCAAGAGTATGTTAGAACTTTGCAATAGATTATTAGCTCATAGTACCTGGAATTTTGAAATAAGTAGTAGGGAATATACCAAGATTGACGCAGCAAGGGACTTAGGGGACCTAAAATGAACCGACATCTCCTCTTTTTCATAGAGAAGATCCATAATATCCATGCAAACTTCAATGCTAATTAATTCACCAACTCTGGCCACTCCCCTGTACTCAACCATTCAAAAGCGTGAATCAATGAGAAGACGACAGAGTGCAAGTATGGAGATAAAAATGAGTGGCACTCACTTGAACTGAACCCAAAGGTCTTCAAGGAAGAAAAAAGCAATATTTGATGTACCAATCTCAAAATTCAAAACCTGGGGGAGTGGCAAACCATATCAGGATCAGCTGAACTCCAACAGTTCATAATACTGATATCAAGTGCAACACAAAAGTTTTTGTGGTCTCGGGAACTGCAATTGAGACCGTACCTGCATGAAGAGGACCTCCTGCAGAAAAATTAGGTAAAAAAAAGAGTGAGAGGATAAAAAAAAAGAAGAAAATGGTGAGTAAAAGAGAGAATTGGGTGGCTTACTGCTTCAAGGAAATTCCGAGTAGTGAAGTGCTGGTCCTTGATGAAAGTGTGAGCCAAGGACTTGAAAGATGCAACGGAGAGTGGTCGAGAATTGTGTATCTGCATGAAAAGAGATTTGTGAGTGCGATGTGAAAAAAAGGGTAACAAAGAGGGGAGAAACAAAGGAAGGCACTTTGGTAGAAATCCACAGGGAAATAAGCGCAAACAGCTGCAAGGTGCTCTCGGTGACAGGTCGCAATAGCCAGCTTGAAGAGGAAGCTCCAGCAGCTTGTATGAAGGTTGGGAGAGAATGAAAGAAGCGATCGGCTAAGAAGGAGAATGCAGAGTACTTAACAATGGGGGAAACATGGAGGTGCTACCATTGCAATTACAGAAACAGGATTAGATAAGAGAAAGATGAGGATGTGAAAGAGTGAAAGAGCAAAAGAGGTTACTTCAGCAGACTGAATGAGAAACTCAACCACGGGGACCCTTCCAATCTCCATCTCTATCTCATTCTCTTCCATTAATTCTTCACAAAACTACAATAATGTGTTTGTTATTTTGTCTAGACCAATTCGCCTTTTGTATTTCTTGCTTTTGGCTGTTCTTGGCTGTTGGATTGAGTCTTATGCATTTCTTTTGATTACTTAGGCACTTATTTTGGTAATATATGGTGTCTTTGTTTTAATGTTGTGAGTACTAACAAGTGTTGTTTTGAGTGCCTCAGGATGGCTTCCCAAGCTGTTAATCACAGTTACATCATGCAACACTGTTATGAAAAATTTGATAAGCAATCATCTACTAAAACAGGTTCTTCTTCCCAAGCTCCCGCAACTCACTCATCTAACTCTCGCACTATCAAAGAACATTTAGAAGTCCTGAAGATGGAACAGTAAACAGTAGGAAGATTTGTTCATAGGTTGCACATGTGAGCATATATATGATCAAGGCAATTTGTTCACTTTGTTGTGAATTCTAACCACTAAGCCAAAAAGCTACCTTGACAACTTCTTTATCCTTGTTTAAACCCCTTGATCCAATAAATGAGTTTTTCTTCCCTTGAGCTACAAAGACCTTAGAGAAGAGGAAAACATGATGATGTGAATCATTGGGGTTAAGTAACTTGTTACTAAAAGGGATGGAATTTGTCAGATATAGTGAAAATTGACGTGGTTTCATTTTAACAAGCTTCCGGGTGGAGAGATTCAACACAAAGTCAAAAAAAAAAAAAAAAAAAAAAAAAAAAGGCAAAAGAAAAAGAAAAATGACAATCTTATCTCAATGGGTGATGACTGATTCTTGAAAATTTGGATACTGTGGTTCTTATACTTGAGAAAGTGGAGATGATGAATGAATCTTGAAAAAAAAAAATTTCTCCTCTTCTCAAGTGGTGTTAATTTGATTATCTAGAAGAACCAATGTTCTTTCTAGTCCAGTAAGTTACAACCATTTGAAGACCTTGTGATCTCTTGATGTCTGTGATATTATTTCTTTAGAGATGAAAATCAAAATTGCATTGTGTTGTTTCAATGTGTGCAGATTGAGTGATACACTTACCTAATACACATATATGCTCGAGAGAAACACTATACATGTGAACGCACAAATGTTCTTGGTTTTCTTAATAATTGTTATGCCATGCTCATTAGTCTATTTTTGATAATTGGAGAAAGCACCATACTGTGTGATTATGTTCTAGGAAACTTTTTGGGTTCAAACTTTTGAAATGAAGAAGCAAATGAGAAGTGGTTGAGATTGAGGATGCTCCAATTCAGTCTTGTGTGATTGTGTTCTAGACTTTTTGCTTCAGGACAAACAAAGGTTTAAGATTGGGGTGTTTTTGATAAATACTTTACATAGTTATATGTAGAGCATTTATCTTGCAAGTCTCTTACTTGAAGTTTCACTTAAATCAAATTTGATGTTAATTTAACCATTAAATAAGAGAAGTTTAATATTTTATCTACTTTGAATATATTACTAGAAATCTAAATTATTTTTGTACAGAAAGAGGAAGAATTGCAGAAATTGGTAGAAAGGCATTTGAAAGATGAAATCAAGCTCATAATGGAAGTAAATTTTGAAGCCGAGCATGAAAATTATGAGAGGTCTAATGTGGCTTAAATGAGTCATTTTAAAAGTGATTTTAGGGGCCATTGAAAGGAGTTTGTGCATCGGGGATTTCATATTTGTATCATGCTTCCTCTTTTATCCATAACCCTTTTTTTATTGGAGTTAGATATAGTTGTACTAATCTCTCTTGAATGTATATTATTTTTTGTGCTTCAACATTTATGTTTTACGTTTTATTTTGTTGTGGATACCATCTATAACTTTTTTTACTACTTATATGTCAAGCTATCTTTCAAAGTAAAATTTCAAAATTTCTTAATATGATGATTATAATTCAACTGTTATTACTTATATGTCTTTTCTTATAGATTTTACATTTATAAATTATTACCTAACCTGCTAAAAAATGTTGATAGATATATTAGGACGAAAACAATCAAAATCAACCAAAAAAAAACATAGTGTTTTCAACTTTTATTAAAAGAATAATAAACTTTAATGGCCTAAAAGAATCATGACATAATAAATTTTGTATTAATACTAACATAATATTATTCCTCAATCGATAATATATCTAAACTAATAAATGTAAAAAGAAAAAAACCAAAATAACTTCTTTTAATAAGTAATAATAAAAACATATGCATATGCTAATAAAAAAAGTAATTAGAACATATATTTAAGTGGCTTTTTATACTGTATTCTCTTCATCAATCTTTTTGTGATAAAAATTAGCAAAAGACGAAGATATAGGATCTAAAACACGAAAACATTTATAAATTAAAGCATAAAATTTTAAAATATAACTGAAAGTTAACTCAAGTATCCAAATTAAGTGTTTAAACCCATTAATGCAAACTGTGGTTGATGTGAAGAACCATAGACAAAGTTTCTGTATGGTTGTTGTGAGCATGTTCCCTCTAATTAGACATCGACACGTAGATTTTTTTCTTTTTTTTAGCCAAATATTCAAAGAATTGAATGAAGAAGTTGATGAGATAATAAGGATAAAAAAAATGAGGCATAAGGGAAAGTCGGTTTTGTAAAGTATTTAAGGAAGAAGTTGAAAGTAAAAGAAATAGGATTAGTGGCGGTTTAAGATTCTGTTTCCCATCGAATGGGATTGAAGCATTATGTTATTATTATAATCACGTAATAACTTTTTATTTTATTACTTTTTTCTTCAAAGATTACACGCCTCATCAACCAATACTATCTGCCACAAACATACCCATATAAACCCTAATTTTATTTTTTCTCACAACTTGCATTTTATAAAAGAGAAATTTTGTTCATAAATGTAGTAAAATAATAGAAAGGAAGAAAGAGAAACACTGTATTCATTGTGTGTAAATAATATCCCTTTATAAAATGATATCTCTAAGAAGATGTAGATTAACATTTGCTCATCATAAATAAAAACTATCGATGGTGTTCCCACTTCCTATCAAATATAAAAGTTTCGTGTCATTAACTTCCTCAATTATTGCTTATACTTTATCTTCTTTCAATTTTTAATGCTTAGTTTTCTTTTATATTTTAACATCATACAGCTGGAATCCCCCACCTTATTCGATTTTAAGTATGCAAGTAAATTACATATGTACAAAAGCTTTATTGTTTTTTTACAACAATCTTTGAATTTATGTGTAATATTTCTAAACTAACACACTTGGTTTAATTAGTGGAAATCTTATAATTTCGAAAAAGAATAGGTTTATATATATATATATATATATATATATATATATATAATGTATGGATTTGGAAGAAAAAATCCTTTAACATAAGCTAATAACTTTTCAAATTCGATTATAATTTTAGCAGAGTATATAATTTTTTTTGTATGACTTCTTCCAGTCTCGTCATTTTTAAGTAAATGTAATAATTAAATTTATCCTCGTCCCAAAGTTTCCAATTTTTATAATTTACAAAAAAAAAATTGAACGTAATTTCATATTTTAAAAATTATATAAATTGAATTTCAGTTAGAGATGTAAATTAATCTAATAAATACATAAAATGATCGATAAGAATAACATAAAGTTACAACGTATTATTTATCACAAATTTAACTATTATACTAATTTTGATAGCGCTTTTTCTATGTATGTGTCACACTCATAAAATTATATCTCTTTACTTTTTCACATATAAATAAGCCAGGAGAATTATTTTCTACTTTTCCTTTCTTATTTTTATCCATCAAACTAACACATTAATCTTTTTTTATTTTATTTCTCATTTTTATTTATTTTCTCCTTAATCCAAAGTAGAGCATACATATATAGACGAGGGAAGATTAAAATTTTTTTTCCAATAAATTATATCAAAATTTACGTAAGACTAAAAGCATATTCTTCCGACATAAATTTTGATATTTATGTTGAATTCTAAAATATTTGACCTAAATATTATTGTTTTTAACTACAGAAATGTTACTGTATGTTTTTCACGTAAAATATTTTGTAGATAAACATTAAATCAGTGACGTAAAAATCTTGTTGTTTTGCATTAATACTGTAAGACCCTAGAAAATGGCATTTTAAAAGTGATAGTGATTTAAAAATAGTGAGACTCGATTATTTTAATATTAAAAGGTTTTAGTATAAATAGAATTGTTATAAACGAGTTTCATTATTTTAAAACACACCATCTCTCTAGAAACCACTTTTCTAGAGGTCTCTGACTTCTCTTTAGAGGTTCTGTGTCTCTCTGGTCGTCTGATTGAAGAACCAAGACTGTATGATTGATCCTCTCGGCAAGCTCTTCAAATTGGACTGATCAGTTTCTCCGTTCGCGTAAGTTGAGTTTCCGCTCTCTTTTTAGTCTTTTTTTGTTTTCTGTTGCATGCAAGCCCTCTTCCTCTTGCATGCGACGTTTTAATCATCAGTATGAGTCTCTATTGATCAGTGATCATAACGGTATGTCGTGATCGTTCTTGTGATGTTTCTATGTGTAAATAGAGCATCCTGTAGAGTTAGAGGTGTTGACATTTTTAAGGTGTTGACGTTTATAAAGCTGTCTAAACAGGATAACAGGTAAGGGAAGCTAACCACTCTTCTTAATTTGAATAGAAAATCCGTAGATGAGCTTGAATTAAGTGTTTGATAGATGAATTAGTGTTTGAATTGCATGATTTGGTGAATAATTGATTTGTGCTTGAGGCAAACTGATCCACTGCATGTGAGAACAGGTTCGTGACCTGGTATTTTCGCCTAGGCGAGTAACGCTCGCCTGAGCGAAAACACCAGGAGATGCACCTCTGTTCCTGCGCGAAGTCTCACCTAGGCGAGTTGGGGTCGCCTGAGCGAGAGACGATCTCGCCTAGGCGAACCAGTCTAGCCTGAGCGAGAGTTCGCCTGGGTTTTCTCTTTTTGCCACTGTTAGTGTCTCGCCTGAGCGAGATGACCTCTCACCTAGGCTAGGAATTTTAGCCTGAGCGAGAGCTACTGCAGTAGTAGTGCTCTAATTTTGTTTCCTTTGGTGGAAATGTAGGTTTTAATGTATCCTTGTGCAACTTAGGCCCTGTATGGTTGGAATGCTACCATTGATGTATTGTATGATTAAATTGGATGAATACAAATTATGAGAAGATGAGCTTGAAATGGAAGTTCAAGGGAAATCCAAGTGGAATTGTAGTGTGTGTAAGGATGTAAGGAATCTATAATGGTTGGTATCCTGAAACTCCAATAATCATTCAAGCTCAGATAGAGCATAATGGATTATGTCGTGAGGAGTAGCAGGAGGTCCTCGTCGTTGGACTTGATCCAGTCTAGACGTGAAGGGGACTTACCCTGGGAACGATCGGGTGAATACTCCAGTCTAGACGTGAAGGGGACTTACCCTGGGAACGATCGGGTGAATACTCCATGTGTCCAGACTCTGCAGAGTTTGGGAACCGTCACAGGTGCAAGCCACCAAGAGATCCAATGTCGCTTACATAATCCAGATATTGAGTCTAGAGTCATGTATATGTGTTGTGGTGGTCTATATGATTCTGGTGATAATGAGAAAGATTGCATGACTTCTGTTTATAATTGAACTGCATGATTCCTTAATCAGATTAGCTTACCCTTGCTTTTTGTGTTCCTGTCTTGTGTTGTATGCTTCCTTTTGCGATGATCACTTATTTGGTGGGAGCAGATGTGGTTGCAGTGTCAAAGGCACTTCTGGAGGATGAAGAGCCATCGTGTTAGTGTTGAAGAGGAGGTTTCCAGTGGGAGCTTTAGCAGTGGTCAGTAGTACAAAGTTTATTAGTTTAGTTTAAGTATATAAGTGATATATTTTTTTATAGTCATACCTTTTGTAAGACTGTATTAATATATTGTGTACACTGGATTATCTTTTTTGGAACTATGATGAAACTCCCTATTTTTTCTTAGTTTTAAACTACTGAAATTGGGATGTTACAAATACAAACCTTTTTCTTATCTTAATAAAATTTCCTTTAAAATAGGATAAAAGAATTAACGAGATTTCATAACAATTGTCAAACTTCTTATTACAAAAAAAAAAAAAATTGAAAAGCAACTTTATGATCCACCATAGCCAAGATAAAAAACAAAATACTACAAAATTGATAGTTTAGAAATAATGAATTTTGAAAGTTTACATTATACTAATTATAGACATTGAAAATGAATGAACCAAAAAGTTAATCAATTAGATTTCTCTCGATCTTCCATTTATTTAGTTAATTAAAAATATATTTAAGACTGGTATTTTGTACTTCTAAAGGTGTTTAAATAGAAAAAAAAATAGAGATAAATTATATATATAAACAGGAGCACTTGTACATATGAAAAGTAGGTATAGGTTAAATTTTATTGCTAAGAATGGAACTCTTGTTTTGAAAAGAGGAAGGTTCGAGAAAATGTGTGGGCTTATAGATTATAGATTATAGATTTAATGTTGCATGACATATTTCCATCTTGAGCAGGATAATTTAAAAAAAAAGTAGCTACATCATCTTTAACTATATTAATTTCCCTTCTCAATTTCTTCTTTAACTACAGTTTTCAAACATAAACATGTATGTGTGGATGTACATATAATTAACTAATGATTATTGATCACAACCGAAAACTTGGTTGCTTTTTAGATACAAAGGCATCATGAGTGAGGGAAACTTCATGAAAGTGAGTTTTAATTTGTTCGAATCTCTCTGACAGAAACAAGCTTTCAAAGCTTTTCAGTGCTGCTGAAACCTTGACTTCTGCCATAAACAATGCCCTCACAGGCCTGTGATCTGATAGTTTTGACTCACTTCGACCGTACTCAATTTGCTTTAATCCTTTCCCAAGCCATATAATTCTGTCACACCTATACCATCATATTTTTATATTATGGTTTTTTTAATTTAACAAAAAAACAATTAATTAGCTTTAATTAAGATTTAGGCATGAAAATGTCTTACCATGCTGGTGCTCGTTTCTTTGCTGCTTTTTTGCAGTGATAACAACATCCATAGTAGAGATCAGAATTTGGACAATACTTGTAGGTTGGGGCAAATTTGATTGTTCCTTCATGCCATCCTTTTAACATCTTTCCACTCATCACTTCCATCATTAGCTTCAATTTCATTAATTAATTCAATCAAAGTTAGAAAATATACCTTCATATATACTTTAATTAATTAATGTTTGTGTAATTTGTATTTTCATTCATGGATTTACACACCTGATCATGTTCTAGTAGGGAGTCCCAGTCTTCATTTTCAACAAGTAATCGTGTTGTTTCTTCTGGTAGAGAAATTCTGTAGTTTAAATCTCCCAGCAGTATTGTGTGGCTGCACAACATGCTCGTGGTTAAAGTAATACAACTTGTAAGTCAAAGTAAAAGTGATTAAAACTAAATGGTTAAAAGTCGGCAGAAAGTAAATTCTATTTTAATACCGAGTAAAGATGTCAAATGTTTTGTGTTTTATTCTATGTCTGTGGATGCTGATAGGGGCAAATGTTTTGTGTTTTATTCACTAATTAATTAACTCACAGTCCTTCTTTAGTTACAAACAAAATAGCCAACAAAGAATAATATTCTAGGTGTTTTGGCAGTAGGACAAATTCAAAAGCTGGAAACATACAACGATGCTTTCAACTGGCGATTAAGTAGCAAATTCTTTAATTTAACAGCCATAAAAAATTAAAAAAAAAAAAAGTTATTCAATACTGGAACCTTGTTTTCATGATTTGTTGGGAAAGGAACCTAAATAGTATTAAAATAAAAACCAAAAAGCAATTATTGAGGTTGATTAGTTGGAGTGTTTGTAATTAATTAACAATTAATGTTATTGGAACCTTGTTTTGATTGATTACTACTTACTCATGATCAAGAATCTTTGTTGGCAAATCAAGCAAAGGACCTTTGGGAAAGCTTGTCCTTGAAAATATTTCAGAAACATTAGAGTTTCTGTGCCTCTCATCCCCTTCTCTCCCCCCAGACGCTAGGTGACCACACACAAAGCAAAAGCTTGTTTCATGTAACACAAATCTCACAGACACAGAACCCTGCAAGTCATATCATTGATGTTGACAGTGATGATGAGCATATAATTAAACTGCAAAGTGCAAAAGCAATTAAGGTAATTAATTAAGGTTAGGTAACCTTGTTCCCTAAGCAGCCCATGATGCCACATCCGACACATGAGACACTTGGATGTTGAATGAATGGACGAAGGTGTCTCTTAGCCCATACAGATATCATTATACCAACCATTTGCTTGCTAATGATACATTCAAAATCTTGTGGGGCTTCACACTTTTTCTGACCTGGATTATCATTTTCTTCTTCATTGCACCAACTCTTTTTCTTTTCATCTTTTAAATCCCTATCAATATGTGTCTTCTTGTTCAGGGCTTCTCTGATCATGGAGTTCCACTTGCTACACATCTTGCTCTTTTCATACCCCAACACATTGGATGCTTTCAGAGGCACAATTTCCTGAAACCTAAACACTTGAAAACAAACAATTAAGGATGTTGCACCACATCACATGCATCATATACTAAACAATTCTGAAATCAACCTCAATTCATTCATACCCTAGTACATAGATGTCACACGAGTTGTTGCATGTCTCCAACAAATCCTCCATCTTCACTCCTTCATCTGGGGCAACCCCACCTACGTTCCATGTGCTCACAAAAATCCTTAAATCATTATAGAAAGATCATGTGAGAAACATATATGGAACTCTATCAAAGATATACATACTGCATTTCATTCTTCTTATGTGAGAAGGATATATAATAAGAACACACAGAATTAATTATACTGTTATAATTCTTACTTGTATTTTTGTGTATCTTTGTGATCATTAAGAATTGTTCTGGATCTGAGAGTCGAGTGAACATGAGCCAATAAGGGTTCTGTGTTAGTTGGATAATCTGCTATAAAATTGCTGCTTCCCACTCGCTTGTTGAGTATCTTATTAGCCACTAATGCTGGCAACATGAACTAAGGAAATTGAACATGCACAAACAGATTCATGTAAGTAAAGAATATAGGTAAGAAATTAGAGGAGAAGAGAAGGGAAGTTATTTATATGCATACTTACTTCAGTTAGCTTTCCAGTCATGGTAAGAAACAGTGGTTTGTGCTAGTTTTGGCGACAGAAAAATGATGAGAATAGGAGGAACAGTTAATTTAATGTGACGTGAAAGAGGATATAGCCTTTGGAGATTTTGGATATGTTATAGGGAACATTTTGGTAGCATTGATTGTTGCAGAATGAGAGAGAGAGAGAGAGAAGAAAGAAATTGTTGTGTTTGATGATGAGTAGAGTTATATAATGAAGGATATGGTGATGTTTGTAAATGGTTGAAAAAGGGTGCAAGTGGGAGTAATGTGGTCCATCACATGGTATTGCGCAACAAATTGCCAACCCTTTTGCATGCTAACATTATGAGGGCGTTTTCAATGGTGGAAAACGACCCAATATATTTAGGTTTACGACAAGGTTGAAATTTGACTGCTTTCGATCAGATTATTATAACTTTATCTTAATTAATAACCTCATTATTAGGATGCCAACGGGGCGGGGCGGGTACGGGTATCATGATCCCATTCCCATCCCCATAATAAAAATTCATCCTCATCCACATCCCCAAACCCAACGGGTATACAACTTTTGACCCATCCCCATCCCCACCGGGTAACGGGTATTTTCTTATACCCATACTCATACCCATTTTTTTATTGT